>Ga0302167_10000572_pt1 | contig 17543 bp, 10 predicted proteins | sample I_Fen_N1_1_FD_193496 | JGI IMG/M metagenome (GOLD analysis project Ga0302167, IMG submission 193496) | Peat permafrost microbial communities from Stordalen Mire near Abisko, Sweden - I_Fen_N1_1 | ecosystem: Environmental > Terrestrial > Soil > Wetlands > Permafrost | place: Sweden: Abisko...
AAGCAGAAGCTCTTAATGAACTTGGTCAAACTACTCAGGCAGCCACCTATATTAATCTGGTTCGCAATCGTGTTGGTCTTGCAAATACAGCTGCAACCACCCAAAGCGACATGCGATTGGCCATTGAGAAAGAACGGTTTCTGGAACTTGCATTTGAAGGACAACGTTGGTTTGATCTCGTGCGTACAGGAAGAGCAGTTGCAGTAATTAGTAAAGCAGAAGGAGGCATTTATAACGGAAAAATAACAAGTAATAATCTGGTATATCCAATTCCTCAATCACAACTTGATCTGAATGCTAAACTGAAACAAAATTCAGGATACTAATTCAATAAAGAAGAGTAACTATCCTATTCCAAAGTAAATAGCCGGATTTATCCTAAACGGCAAGTCCGGCTATTTTTATATTATCAATTTATACAGTTACCTAATCTTTACCCAAACCATTTTATTTAAAAAATTATGTTTCAAAACTTCATCATTCGCAATCAATTTATTTCAAGATCAGCTTTTGTTTTATCTTTGGCAATACTATCAAGCTGTGCAACAGGAACTGAGATAGTACAACCGAAGCCCCGACCTAGTGATTCTACTAAAATTGCAGCCACACAGGTTGCTTGCTGGCTAACTAGTCCGGGAACTTCTACTTATCTCAAAAAACAAAATATTGCATTGAATTTCACCAACGCTACCAATAGTTATCCTACCATCACAGTCGATTCTACTTCCAGCTATCAAACGATGGATGGTTTTGGATTTTCCATGACGGGTGGAAGTGCCTACCTGATAAACAGACTGGCATCAAACACACGCACCGACTTGATGAGAGAACTTTTCTCTACCGACAGTACGGCCATTGGCATTAGCTATCTACGAATAAGCATTGGTGCATCGGATTTAAATGCTAACGTATTTTCGTATAACGACATTAGCACCTCAAGTACCGATACCACACTACAATATTTCGACATCAAACCGGACACATACGATTTGATTCCGGTTTTAAAGTCAGCTTTAGCCATCAACCCTAATATAAAAATATTAGGTTCCCCCTGGTCGGCACCAGCGTGGATGAAAACAAATAAGAGTCCTAAAGGCGGCAGTTTAAAACCTGAATACTTTGGCGTTTATGCACGTTATTTTGTGAAGTACATTCAGGCAATGAAGGATCAGCGAATCACTATCGATGCAATTACCGTGCAGAATGAACCGTTAAATCCAGACAATAACCCAAGTATGTATATGTCTGCCCAAGATCAGGCGCTGTTCGTCAAAAACTACTTGGGACCGGAGTTTGCAAAAGCAAATGTTAAAACAAAGATTATCTTGTACGATCATAATTGCGATGTGTACACATATCCGACAAGTATTTTAAACGACCCCGATGCACACAAATATAGCGACGGATCGGCTTTTCACCTCTATGGAGGCGACATTAGTGCATTGACGACAGTTCACAATGCTTATCCTGATAAAAACGTATATTTCACCGAGCAGTGGGTAGGTGCGCCTGGTAATTTTCAGGAAAATTTGTCGTGGCACATAAAAAATCTGATTATAGGTGCACCGCGTAACTGGAGTAAAAATGTGTTAGAATGGAATCTGGCTTCAGATCCTCAATATAACCCTCATACCGTAGGTGGCTGTAGTACCTGCATGGGAGGATTGACTATAGGTAGTAGCATAACCCGAAATGTATCGTATTATATCATAGCACACGCTTCGAAGTTTGTTCCAATGGGTTCTGTGCGGATAGATTCTAATTTGTCTACCAACCTGCCCAATGTAGCATTTCTCACACCTAGTGGCAAAAAGGTATTGATCGTACTCAATGAAAGTTCATTGTCACAAACATTCAACATTCAGTTTAAAGGCAAAACAGTCACCCACAGCTTAGCATCCGGATCGGTAGCAAGCTATGTGTGGTAATAAATAAAATTGGTTGGTTTCGTTTATTTTGATTCGGTATTAGTTTTTTTTGGTAAGAAGAGGAGAGTGTCCCAAAAGGTCACTCTCTTTTTTTTTGCTTTATACACGCAGGCAATCGTCAAATTAACTTTCTACAAGATTGTTTTATACTTGCCCGATAAGCGTTTGAGGGCAATTTGTGGGGCAGGAACTGCTGCCCCGCAAAGTGATTGGAGAAATCGGGTGAGTATTTATAGTTTTAACCTTAGGCTGGATTCTTCATCAATTTTACCGGCGGGTTATGCAAATACAGCGAAACAGGTAAATTCGGATTCGTTCCACAAGTGCCAGTGCATCATCGATCGTCAAATAAGCAAAATTACTTTGAAGTAATGAGGTCAAAATAATTCAAGCTCCAAGATAACTAACGTCTCTAAATATATTAAGAATTCCATTATTATATAATTTATGGTATATGATTATTGAGTCTTTACAAAATGTAAATAAAATAATGTAGCTAAATTTTGGACAACCTAACATAATACGGCAAACATTCACAGATGAAACAACGAATTTCAGTATAGAGTAAAATTTCATAGCTTCACAGCATATCCAAATTTCATAAAATCATAAAAAATAAATTTCTAATGCACAAAATAGACTGCGAAATAAAAATCTAGTATACAAACGATTGACAACGAATAAGTCTTTTAGCATAGTTAATCACATTTCTTAGTGTAAAATAAACACACTAAATATTTGGAAAAAGAAATAATACCTTTTATATTTGCATCACAAAACTTATTGTTTCCTAGACACTATGTTTAAAAAACCTTAGATTTATATTTTCTATACTTTTATCATTTATGTAATATAAATCAAATAAACTTAGACTCTGATTAATTTAGTCAAGCAGATATTATTAATAAATTCTATAGAAATCCAATGAAAAGAATTCCACAAATCATTTTTATCGTTTTCATTTGTTCAACTGTATTAGGACAAAAAAGAATCACTACGGAATCTCAAGCCGATTCCATTATTCGTTTAATGACACTCGATGAAAAAATAGGACAGCTAAATCAATACACCAGTGATTGGGAAGCTACCGGAAAAGTGACAACTGAAAACGACAAAGAAATTCAGATCCGCCAAGGCAAAGTTGGTTCCATGCTAAACGTAATAGGAGCAGACAAAACCAGAAAATTACAAGAAATTGCCATGCAATCCCGTTTACGAATTCCAATGATATTCGGGTTAGATGTTATTCATGGATTTCGAACCACCTTCCCCATCCCACTTGCAGAAACAGCATCGTGGGATCTAGCATTGATAGAAAAATCAGCCAGAATAGCGGCTACAGAAGCAGCTGCATTCGGAGAACATTGGACATTTGCACCTATGGTGGATGTTGCAAGAGATCCACGTTGGGGACGCGTTATGGAAGGAGCCGGCGAAGACACATATCTAGGTTGCTTAGTAGCCAAAGCCCGCGTAAACGGGTTTCAAGGAAAAGGTCTTGGAAATGTAGATGCAGTTATGGCCTGCGCCAAACACTTTGCAGCCTACGGTGCTGCTATAGGTGGACGGGATTATAACTCTGTAGATATGAGTTTAAGACAACTTAATGAAACCTATTTACCTCCTTTTAAAGCGGCAGTTGAAGCTAATGTTGCTACATTTATGAACTCATTCAACGATATAAATGGCATACCTGCAACTGCGAATAAATATATACAAAGAGACATACTCAAAAAACAATGGGACTTCAAAGGATTTGTAGTCAGCGACTGGGGAAGCATCGGTGAAATGATAGCACACGGTTATGCAAAAGACAGCTATGATGCAGCCATGAAAGCGATTATTGCCGGATCAGATATGGACATGGAAAGCCGTTGCTATCGTGATAATTTAAAACAGCTAGTTCAGGATGGAAAAGTTGATATTTCAATTATAGATGAAGCTGTAAAACGCATACTGATCAAAAAGATTGAGCTTGGATTGTTTCAAGACCCATACCGTTTCTGCAACTCAGAAAGAGAAAAACAACAAACAAACAATCCTGAAAACAGAAAATTTGCCCGCGAGATAGGAGAAAAAAGTATCGTCCTACTTAAGAACGAAGCATTACCCAACGGCGTCCCCTTATTACCTCTTTCTACGAAAAACAAAGCCATTGCTTTAATCGGGCCATTCATTAAAGCCACGACAGCTAATCATGGTTTTTGGTCAATAGCATTTCCTGATGATTCAGCAAGAATTATCTCTCAATATCAAGGGATAAAAAAACAACTAGATAAAAACTCATCCCTTTTATATTCAATGGGGTGTAATGTCAATGATAACGATAAAACCGGTTTTGAAGATGCAATAAAGACAGCAAAAGCAGCTGACGTAGTCATTCTATCTCTTGGAGAAGCACCTAATATGAGCGGCGAAGCAAAAAGCAGAAGTAGCTTACAATTACCCGGTGTTCAGGAAGAACTACTAAAAGAAATCTACAAAACAGGAAAGCCTATTGTTCTATTATTAAATGCAGGTCGGCCTCTAATTTTTAACTGGGCAGCAGATCATGTTCCAAGTATATTATACACATGGTGGTTAGGTACAGAAGCAGGAAATTCAATAGCCGATATTATCTTTGGAAAGTATAATCCAGCCGGTAAACTACCTATGTCCTTTCCCCGGACAGAAGGTCAGATACCTGTTTATTACAACCATTTGAACACCGGACGACCGGCAAAAGATGAGAACGACAAGAACTATGTATCAGCTTACATTGATTTACAAAACAGCCCACGTTTTCCTTTTGGATATGGATTAAGTTATACAAAATTCGAAATCAGCAATTTAAAATTATCGTCCGATCAGCTATCAATAAATGGAGGAAAACTCACAGCGACTGTCAATATCAAAAATACAGGAAACTACGATGGAGAAGAAGTTGTACAACTGTACATACGCGATCTCGTAGGCTGTGTAGTCCGACCTGTAAAAGAACTAAAAGCTTTTCAAAAAGTATTTATTAAAAAAGGTGAAAGTCAAACATTAACTTTTGCACTCACCCCTAACGATTTGAAGTTTTACAATGATCAAATTGAGTACATAAATGAAGCGGGTGATTACGAGATATTTATTGGTAATTCTTCCAATCCAAATTTAAAAGGAACTTTCAAACTAACTCTATAATTAAACACTTAAACATTATTATCATGAATAATTCAACTTAACTCAAGCAAAAAAACCAGCAATGTTATTTATTTTTCAAATCACAATCTAATTATCAAATTAAATCTATGAACAAAAAATCAAGTAAAAGATGTAAATTTCAGAATATACATCTAAGCAAACTACTTATTAGTTTGACAAGTACATTTATCTTTATGATAATTGGTACTCTATCCGTATCAGCCGCAAATTATCCTGTCAAAGGAACTGTTATTGACGAAAAAACAAACACTGCGCTAATTGGAGTAAGTGTGCTCGTTGAAGGAACCACTGTCGGTACTATAACTGATGTGAATGGGAGTTTTTCTATCGAAGCCCCATCGTCGAACTCTGTACTTATATTTTCTTATATTGGATATACACCCCAGAAGATTAAATTAAATGGACAAAGTAATTTTAAAATTATTTTAGCTGAAGACACCAAGAATTTAGATGAAGTTGTGGTGGTGGGTTATGGAATTCAAAAAAAGAGCTTAATAACTGGAGCTATTTCAAGCGTTAAAGCTGAAGATATCGGAAAAACAAATATTTCTAGAGCAGAAGAAGCTCTTCAAGGCAAGACTTCTGGCGTTCAAGTTGTCCCCGTATCAGGAGCTCCTGGAGCTGGTATGAATATCAGAATCAGAGGAGTTAGTTCTAACGCAGGTTCAAATCCTCTATTTATTGTTGATGGGGTTAAGACCGGCGATATAAATTATCTTGATCCAGCCGACATCGCATCAATGGAAGTACTGAAAGATGCCGCTTCATGCGCTATTTACGGTGCTGAAGGAGGAAACGGAGTTATAATTATTACTACAAAAAAAGGTGTAAGTGGGAAAACTTTGATCAGTTATGACGTTCAACATTCATTTACGAGTGCTGCGAATCTACCTAAATTGATGAACGCATCGCAATATACTCAATTTATGACTGAAAAAAATACTGATGGAAACTCTATCCTAACAGCCCCTATTGACCAAAATTACAATACAGATTGGCTAGGTTCTCTCTTTGAGAGTGGCTATACAACTAAACATCATCTCGCAATTTCAGGTGGAAACGAAAAATCGACTTATATAATAGGTCTGAACTATTTCAAAAATGATGGTATTATTGTAGGGAACAAAGATGTGTTTGAAAGATATTCTGCAATGTTTAATTCTGACCATCAATTAAAAAAATGGTTGAAAGTAGGGCATAACATCAATTATTCACATTTCACAACAAAAGGAATTAATGAAAATAGTGGAGAGTTTGGAGGAACAATTGGTAGTGCATTAGAATTAGACCCAACTACACCAGTTGAGTACACAGATCCAACAAAAATTCCATCCTTTATCCAAAGTGAAATCGCTGCGAACAAAAATTTAATTGTCAAGTCACCAACAGGAAATTACTACGGAATATCGCAATATGTTGCAGGTGAAATTACTAATCCTTTTGTTTCATTAGCTAATACAAATGGTGTAGTGACAAATGATAAATTAATTGGAAATTTATATGCTGACATTACTCCTTTTGACGGATTTAAATTCACATCCAGAATTGATTTAGAACTTGCTTTAACCAATAATCATTACTGGAATCAACCTTTTTATTATGATGCTACTAATAAGAACTCAGCCGGTATTACGCACGATAACAACGATTTTTACAATAAATGGACCTGGGAAAATTTTGCAACATATACACGTAGATTGGGAGACCATAACCTGACTTTACTAGCGGGTATGTCTGCTGAAGACTACAAACACAAAAATATCAATGGCACCGGTAGTCCGATGGAAAATCCAAGCAACGACTTTGCTCAACTTGAATTTTCTTCACACAAAAGTGATGTAGCAACAGGCTATACACGCGAAATAAAAAAAACATCGTATTTCGGACGTATTACTTATGACTATAAAAATAAATATTTATTAGAAGCTTCATTACGTGAAGACGGTGCCGGTTTATCGCAAGTTCCAGCAACAGGCCGTTGGGGTACATTTCCATCAGCATCTGCAGGGTGGGTTTTTTCTAATGAAGATTTTTTTACCAAAGGTGTAATTTCTCACGCTAAAATTAGAGGTAGCTGGGGGCAAAATGGTAGTTTAAACTCGCTTGATGACAATAATCTATTTAAGTACAACTCTGTTATTACTGGTACATCTGGAGGGCAGCCCATAACTTATACGCTTTCAGACGGTACCGTAGTAAATGCATATGAACCAAATGTATTATCAAATGACAAACTTAAATGGGAAACCAGTGAACAGTTAGATCTAGGCTTTGATTTGCGTGCATTTAACGATAAATTATCATTTACAGCAGATTATTTTGTAAAAACAACAAAAGACTTAATTATACAAGGTATTCCGTCATATTCAAGTGGCAACACAGCTCCACAAACAAACGGAGGTGAAATTCAAAATAAAGGATTCGAATTTGATTTAGGTTTCAGAGATAAAATCAATAATCTTCACTATGCTATAAATTTAAACATATCTCCGATTACGAATAAGGTTACCAAATTAGAACCTGTATTTGGTGCAAGAATAGGCGGTGCAAGCGTTGGAACAGGTTGGCCAAATGTAACCATGTTCGAGCCCGGCTATTCTGTTTGGCATTTCTATGGTTACAAAACTCATGGAATTGATCCTGCAACAGGAAATCCAATCTTTGTAACAGCTGATGGTAAAGATGCAAAAGCATCTGAAGTAAGTGATAAAGATAAACAAGACTTAGGCAGTGCAATTCCAAAATTCACTTATGGTGGTAATATTCAACTTGCTTACAAAGATTTTGATTTTGGTTTATCTCTATCCGGTTCAGTCGGCAATAAAGTAGCTTTAGGTTGGATTAGAACAGATAAATTAGCTTCCAACAGACCTACTTATTTCTATGACGGACGTTGGACCAAACCTGGAGATAATGCAGCTAAACCCGGTGCAAATGCAGATCCTAAAACCTATCAAAGTGATCAATATATTTTTGATGGTTCGTTCCTAAGAATTCAAACAATTCAATTAGGGTATTCAATTCCTCAAGCAGTACTAAAATCAGCACTAATTAAGTCTGCTAGATTGTATGTATCACTCGACAACTTCTTTACATTTACGTCATATCCTGGGATGGATCCGCAACCGACTATTCAAAATAATTCATCTAACAACAGTGGTGTTGACCGCGGCACTTATCCAAAGGCTAAAGACATAATGCTCGGAGCATCAATCACATTTTAATTAAATTAATATCAATAAATCATGAAGACAAAATTATATAAACAATTCACAATTGCATTGATATCGCTTTTATTCCTAGCAGGATGCTCATCAAGTTTTCTTGATATGAATCAACCGGGAGTAACTAAAGTTATAAACTATTATAAAACAGATGCAGATGCAACTGGTGCTATAACGTCGTGTTACAATATGATGAGAGCTATGAACGCAAGCGTTTGGACAAGTTTTTGGATGACAAAAGAATCTCTATCTGATGACATATACACTGGCGGAGAAAACTCGGGAGACAGACCAGAATATCAAGAACTCAATAAGTTCACCTTTGGTCCAACTAACGACCCTATAACAAAAATTTACAAATACTCGTATATGGTTATCTATCGTGCCAACATGATTGTAGATAATTTTAAGACTCCGACTGCTTATCAAAAAATAGTGATTGCAGAAGCTAAAGCAATTCGTGCGTATATGTATTTCGAACTTGCAACTCTTTATGGTAATGTACCTCTCGTATTACATGAATTATTGCCAACCGAGTATGCACAGCCAAATTCAGCATTTGTTACAAATACTGATGGCACTATTACGCCTACAGGTCTGTACACACAAATCGAGAAAGATTTGACCGAGGCTATGGCTGATTTGCCATTAAGGAGTCAATTGAAAGCGGCAGGTTCAGATTTATCAAGATTTAGTAAAGGTACAGCTCAGGCCTTTTTAGGAAAAACTCAGCTTTATGAAAAAAAATATACCGAAGCTGCAAAAACCTTGAATGATCTTATAGCAACTAATGAATATGCCCTTTATCAATTATCAGAAATAAACAATGATTACACGCAATTATTACGCAAGAGCACTGAATTTGGAAAAGAATCGATTTTTGAAATTAGCTATTCAAGCGATCGTGTTAATGACTGGAGTAATGCATTTGGAGATTTGTGGAATGATCCATCAAGAACCAACCCTGGTAATCTGGTATGGCAACTTTGTGGACCACGTGGTGACCAAGGATTTAACGGAGGGACTACTGGAGTAAATGGAGGTTGGGGCTTCGGTTACCCAACGCTAGATCTTTGGAAAGCATACAAAGATGCAGGTGATTCTGTACGTGTCCACGGAGCTATTTTAACTGAATCACAAGTAATAGCAAAAGGTGGTAGCATGGGAAAAAACGGTAATTTCATGTGGGGATGCCCTGGTTTAGTTCGCTTAAAATATACAACTTGGGCTAGCGAAACCTCTTCTGCTGCAGGAGCAGTGCCTGATTTATGCTACGGTACTAATCTAAGAATCATGCGCTATTCTGATGTTTTACTAATGGCTGCTGAAGCAAATCTGTTAGCAAGTCCTGCAGATATTACAACTGCCCTAGGACAAATTAACCAAGTCCGAAACAGAGTTAATCTACCAACTTTAAACACTTTAAAGCTAGAAGATATTAAATTAGAAAGACGTCTAGAACTATCTTTCGAGGGATGCCGTTACCAAGACCTAGTTCGTTGGGGAGATGCAAAAAATGTATTGAAAGATCAAGGTAAATTAGTTCCAACAGGTAAACGAATTAATGGGTTATTACAATTCAACACTAATTCAGCTGCAGGATTCATAGCTCCTAAAAATAATATGTTCCCTATTCCATTCAATGAAATGTCTTCCAATCCAAATGTAAAACAAAATCCAGGATATAACTAATCTAAGTCTAGGATAAAAATAAAGATTCTTTTAGAAATTTGTAGTTTGAAAACTTGGCTACAAATTTCTAAAAGAAATCAGAATGAAATAAGAGCCTATCTGAAATAAAAAGAAATTCACATATGAAGTTTTAAGAAATGAAGAAGGTTGTTGTTTATAATAAAAAGTTTTATTGGTTGAAACGATGAAATAACCGGAGATCTGATTTGTTGGGCTCCGGTTATTTTTTTTAGGACTAAAGAAAAAATATTTATGAGAAAAATTATTGGTTTAATAAATTTGATTCTATGCATTAATTCATGCAGCGGTTCAAATAATCCTTCAGATAATGTTATATCAAAGCTGTCGGTGATTGATGTCACGCATGAAAGAAATAGTGTTCAAAGTACAACTTATACATTTTCCGTTAACGTTACACCTACAAGTTCAAAAACAATTACTGTAGATTATAAAACTGTAGATTATAAAACTGTAGACGGAACAGCATTCGCTGGTAAAGATTATACCGCTCAGACAGGAACACTCATTATCCAGCCAAATCAATCAAGTGCAAACATAGATGTTACAGTACTAAAAGATAGCCTGCGTCAATCCGATCAGACATTTAGCCTAATACTTTCATCGCCTACTAATGCCACTATTTCAGGAACTGGCAAGGCTACGGGTACTATTCAGAATTATGGCACCTATTTACCTATTGACGGAACAGGGTACAATGCTCCATCGAGCTACGCCGGAATGAATTTAGTGTGGAGCGATGAATTTAGTTCAAATTATATCAATCCTGCTAACTGGTCGTACGATACTGGTGGCTCGGGCTGGGGTAATAATGAACTTGAGTATTACACGAATTCGAGTAAAAATGCATATACAACAGGTGGATATCTGGTAATTGAAGCCCGCAAAGAAGCAATGGGCTCCAACAACTACACATCCGCCAGAATGATTTCCAAAGATAAGAAAACGTTTACCTATGGTCGGATCGATTTCAGAGCTAAACTACCAAAAGGACAAGGAATTTGGCCTGCATTGTGGATGCTCGGAAATAATATTGGCACTACTCCATGGCCTGCCTGTGGTGAAATTGATATTCTGGAGTTATTAGGGCATGAGCCTCAAAAAATGTATGGAACGATCCATTGGGGAGCAGCCGGAGGTGCAAGTACGCATATCGGAGGAAACTCAACATTAAGCTCAGGAACGTTCAGTGATAAATTTCATATTTTCAGCCTAAAATGGGATGCCAATCAACTAAGTTTCTTAGTAGATGATATAAGCTATTTTACAGCAACAAAATCTCAGGTAAACGGTAATTATCCATTCGACAAACCATTTTTCTTTATAATGAATCTGGCTGTAGGAGGAAACTGGCCCGGAAATCCGGATAACACTACAATTTTTCCACAACGAATGATAGTTGATTATGTCCGCGTTTATCAATAACTGACTTTATAAAACACACATCAAAAGGTGTATTAACACAGACATTCAGTTTAAAGGCAAAACAGTTACCCACAGCCTGGCTTCAGGTGGGGTGGCAAGCTATATATGGTAATAAAATCTTTGTATATGAAAACTTTACTTGTCTATATCTTTTATATTATTCCAACTTTGATTTTTAGTCAGAATCAATCGGAAAACGAGAAATTCTGTAATCAAAGCAGATCAGAATCTCTGGTTGCAATACGTCCTGGAATATCCGGCAAGCAACCGTTTTGGAATGAAAAAGCTAAGATGTTTAAGTATGCTCCGTCTTTCGATAACAATAGTACAAGCTGGGTGGTACCCAATCCCAAATATTACAGGTATACAGCCTTTTCGTTTAAAGACAAGCAGTATTACAATTTCACAGCTAAAACTTCATACGAGTCTTTAGCACCAATATGGGATAAGCTTCCGAATGGCGAAGTATATCTTAAAGTGGAGGCAGTGAGTCCAGACGAAAAGAATTTTGTTTTAGCAAGCAGTCGGCTATTCTATAAAACTGAGGTCTTTACTCCACCTTATCCCGAAGCAAAATATTCGTATAAAGAAGCTCTCGTGAAAGGATTGCATTTTATGTACAATCAACCTCATATACAAAGTTGGTATAAAACCGGTAAGCCCGATCATAAAAGTCATGCGATTTACTGCTATTCGGCACTGGAAGTTGGAAGTGTTATCGATGCAATGTTGTTGTATAATAAATATTTTCCTAAAAATGACACTTCATTGGTAATTGCAAAAAAAGCTGCTGATTATATCGTAGCTAATGCTGAACCGCAAGGAAGTCCGTTGGAGTTTTTCCCAAAAGTATATGAAGGTACAGGCATGTTTGCCGGAAATTACAAAGGAGAGGTCATTATGAATGAACCGGCAGCAACCGGAATGAGTTTTTTGTCTCTGTACGACAAAACAGGAGAAAAAGGATACCTGCAAGCAGCTGTAAGAATTGCCGATACTTATCTTCATACTCAACTTACTTCCGGTACATGGTACATCCGGATTTACAAAGAAACCGGAAAGCCGGCCTCGCAGGAACTTTGTATTCCCATCAGTATCACTAATTTTCTTTCGGTTCTGGTTGATAAATACAAGTACTCGAAGTATCAGCATGCAATTGATTCATCCATTGCATGGATATGGGAAAATCCGATGAAAACATACAACTGGACCGGCCAGTTTGAAGATGTTGCCGCGGTAAAACCGTATCAGAATCTTTCAAAATACGAAGCATCCTGGTTTGCTCAGCATCTGTTGAATAATTCAGAAAAAGATAAATCTTACATTCCTCTGGCTAAAGAATTGATTGCATTTTGCGAAGACCAATTTGTTGTTTGGGAAAAACCGGGAATGTATGACACATGGGAAAATTCAACAAATGATTGGCACACTCCGGCAGTTCTGGAGCAATACATGTGTTATGTACCGATTGATGCTAGCGCAGTTCAGATGATTAATACTTTCTATATGGCATTTGAAAAAACCAAAGATCCTATTTATCGGGAAAAAGCGCTTGCTTTGACAAACAGTATTATTAACACGCAAAAAGAGAATGGAATGATTCCCACTTTTTGGGCTACCGGTTTTCTCGAATTTTGGAATAACTGCATGGTAAGTAGTTTAACCGTGCTCGATAAACTGAGTAATGTTCAGTGATTAATATAAGAAAAATCGTTAGTACTGTGTTTTACACACTCTATTTATATATAAAGATAAAATTGGTTGGTTTCGATTATTTTGATTTGGTATTAGTTTTTTTGGGGAAGAAGAGGGGGAGGTATTATTTAATACCTCCCTTTCCATAATGTACGCAACCAATCGCCCAGTTTACTTTCGGCAGGATTGTTTTGCACCTGCCAGATGCGTGTCTTCGTCAGTTCGTCGGGTAGGAACTGTTGCTCCACAAAGTGATTGGGAAAATCGTGTGAGTATTTATAGTTTTTACCGTAGTTCAGATCCTTCATCAACTTGGTGGGTGAGTTACGCAAATGCAGCGGAACTGGTAGATTTCCGGTGCGCTCCACCAGTGCCAGTGCCTCGTCGATGGCTAGGTAAGCAGAGTTACTTTTGGGCGAAGAAGCCAGATAAACCGTAGCTTCGGCCAGAATGATACGTCCTTCGGGCCAGCCTATTTTTTGCAAGGCATCAAAGCAGGCATTGGCAAGCAACAGGGCATTGGGATTGGCCAAGCCGATGTCTTCGGCAGCCGAAATGACCAACCGCCGGGCAATAAACTTGGGGTCTTCCCCACCCGACACCATGCGCGCCAACCAGTAAATAGCCCCATCGGGGTCGCTACCCCGGATGGATTTTATAAAGGCGGAAATAATATCGTAATGCATCTCCCCGTCCTTGTCGTAGGCCATGGGGTTTTGCTGCAAGCGTTCGGTAACAATTTCGTTGGTAAAATGTACAGCTGCCCCTTCGGGTTCGGCAGCCACCACCAGTTCCAGAATGTTCAGTAGCTTGCGGGCATCGCCTCCGGCATAGCGCACCAAAGACTCGGTCTCATCAAAAATTATTTCACGACTTTTCAGTTCCGGATCGGTAGTAACGGCTCTGTTGGCCAGTTCCAGCAGGTCTTCGTTTTCGAGCGACTTGAGCACATACACCTGACAGCGCGAGAGCAGCGGTGTGATGACTTCGAACGACGGATTTTCGGTAGTAGCACCTATAAGCGTCACCGTGCCGTTTTCCACTGCACCAAGCAAAGAGTCCTGTTGCGATTTGCTAAAACGATGTATTTCGTCGATAAACAGAATGGGATTACCGCCCTGCGAAAAGAACCGGCTCGATTTGGCTTTTTCTATCACCTCGCGCACATCCTTCACCCCCGAGGTTACGGCGCTAAGCGTGTAAAACGGACGATCCAGCTTGTTGGCAATAATTTTAGCCAGCGTGGTTTTACCCACACCCGGAGGTCCCCACAAAATGAACGAAGCCACACGCCCCGATTCAATCATCTGACGCAGGATAGCTTTATCACCAACCAGATGTTTCTGGCCAATGTATTCATCAAGAGTTTGTGGGCGGAGTCGTTCGGCTAAGGGTGGCATGGTGGTCTGTTTTTTTCGAATGACAAATGTAAGAATAATGTGCCAATAGAACAAGTATGCAGGTAAGGAATCAGTGCCGATCAGTGATCGAATTAATCGGAAAGCTGTTTTGTAGTTTATTGATTTGATTCTTTAGAAAACACTGATTTGTAATCATGACAACTACTGCTTTCAAGAACTACTCTTCTTTGTTTTAGGTTGTTTTATCAAGAGAGCACAGAATCAAGAGAGTAGCTGATTTTTATCATTCAATTTTATTTCTGTTTGCTTCAATTACACTATCTAAGTGATTTAATCCTTCCATCCAATTTACTAAATCTTTATTCAGCCAATTCAAAGCTTCCAAAATCTCCTTTTCGTATTCTTGTAAAACATCAAGATTCCATGTTATCGCTTCATGATGAAAAATTCTGTTCCTCAGTTTTCGAACTAAATTAAACTTTGAACTCATAGTTCTTCGCTTTCTAATTTCTTTCGGGCAGTTTGGAAACGCAAGTCGAAGAGTTTTCCAAAGAGTCATTTCAAATTTGGTGTCAAATAAAGATGTCCAAAAACCAAATGAGAGTTCAGAAATTATTCTACCAGAGGTTATTTCTTTCTTTTCTGATAAGATATTAGTTCTTGCATCTGATATTCTGTCAATTTGAAACCTAGAAGCTATTTTTACAAATTCACGATTTTCAAACCAATTTTTATCATTAAATCTCTTAGTTAGCTGAAAATTAATCGAATTTCTTAGTCCAATTTCGAGTATTGATAATAATGGATAAAATGCTTCAGAAATAAGTATATTACTCTTATAGTGCTGAATCGATTTTTCCTCATCATTATTGTGATGCACCAGATAAGGCTGTAAACGCTCATTTGAGATAATTTTCTCGATAATTGTTTTACTTTCCATATTTTTTGTATCTTTGCGACGTAGTCCCGGTGATTCCTCTCCCAGTTTTTATGCTGGTGATGAAGCCGGGTTTTTTGTTTTTACGACTTTTCAAACAAAATATTTTTTCTCTACACATCCACACCTAGTTTTTGATTCCGACTAATTTCAATAAAATATATTTCAGAGAAAAACAAAGAGCGCAAACTCCGGTTTCGCGCTCTTGTTCTTTTTTTTATTTAGCTTCGTCTGTTGTGTCGGTCGACTTTTTTGATTTTCCTCGTCGGATGGAAACCGTATTGTCGTATCCTTCGATGCGCTTATTCAGCTCGTTTACAAAAGGAAGATAAGCTGCTTCGCCTTCCACTACAATCAGTGCATTGAGCCGTTCCGTAATCTGGCGGTAAATGCCATCTGTTTTCAGGCGCTCCTGCTTCATGCGTAAGAGGGTCTTGACAGCTTCCTCGGAATAACGGCTGTTTTTCAGGTCGTTGAAAGCCTTATTTTTAGCCTGTAGTTCTGTTGTCCATCCGGTGAGTGTCACCTTGGCCACGTCGGCAGCGTAGGTGGTAGTGAAGTCGTGAATCAAACTGTTCAGTCCACCGGTTTCGGCCTCGTAGGGTTTAACAGCCAGATTACCATAAGTATCCAGCACTATTTGCAGGCGTTTGGCGCTTGCACGTACATCGGGATCATAATGATTCAGACCCGATTTCACAGCATCACACATGCCGCGAAACACCTCGTCGCGTTCTTTGTCTGAATCTTTCAGGTCGTCGGATATGGCACTTTTTTGAACCACATCCAGTGCCACCAGCTCATTGGCATAAGCGGCCAAAAAGAGGTTGAACAATAATTCAATTTTGAGGGCCAGTGCACCAAAAACCAAAACTAAATCACGGAAAGAAGTAAAAAATTGGAAATGCTCTTCATCGTGAAGGCGAGTCAAACTAAAATCTTTAATTTTCATACGTAATAAAACATTAATGGTTAATAAATTGACAGATATATTCGGGATTAATACGAATTCTGATTAAAAAATGAAGTGTCCCTGTCGGCATCCTGAGATTTTGGGCTATTCATCGCCTCGTTGAGCTCAGCATCCAGGGATTTTCAGCATTTTTTTGCTCGTTTGCCCCGGCATCCAAGGATTTTTGACACTTTATTGATAGTTCGACTAATCATCCAAGGATTTTCAGCGTCTTTTTGCTCGTTGGACCAATCATCCCAGGATTTTTGGCACTTTATTGCTCATTTGCTCATTCATCCATGGATTCTGGCCTATTTTATTGCTCGTTTGCCCGATCATCCAGAGATTCCAGCCATTTTATCGCTTCGTTGGGCCGATCATCCAAGGATTTTTATCAGTTTATTGCTTCGTCGGGTTTGTTGTACACGTCCGACGACTTTTTACTGTTATAGAACACTCATCTTTATACATTTATGATTTAAACGCAGCAAAGTTAGCGGGTAGATTTGATATTTGCAAGTGTTTTAATAAGTTTTTTTATATGAAAATTTATGTTTTACAGCAGTTTTTTGAACAATAACCAGTTATTTTGATGAAAACACTAGAGAAGGGGCCGTTACGGAGTTCGTTTTTTTGTTTGAAGATGCGTAAAATCAATAAAGCTTGTAGGAATTACTATAAACAGACGACTTCTATGGAGTATATCTTTGAATAAAAGAAACACAGAGGTACAAATCGACGCAATTTATTGAAAAGGTGTTTTGACATTATTGATATATCTTATTTCATCATATCTATGCCGAGCTTACAGCCCTAAAAACGCCTTCCCTTCATCTACCCGGGGCTTCACCCCGGGCTAGGATATATTAGCCTTTCAGGCTGAAGAAAAAAAAACAGTGAATTGTCAATTATCTTGCTCATTGCTAAAAGTACTATTTGCGAGAATTTGTGTTGTTTGCGTTTTTTGCGTGCTTTTGATACAAGCTCTTGTAGAAACATTATGTAATAAATATGTTATTTTGGGTACGATGTATTAGAACCAAATCAGCTCCCGATTGTTTTATACAAAAATTTAAACAGAATGGCTACACTTAAATCAATTGAAAAGATACTTCCACCTCC
>Ga0302167_10000591_pt1 | contig 17147 bp, 13 predicted proteins | sample I_Fen_N1_1_FD_193496 | JGI IMG/M metagenome (GOLD analysis project Ga0302167, IMG submission 193496) | Peat permafrost microbial communities from Stordalen Mire near Abisko, Sweden - I_Fen_N1_1 | ecosystem: Environmental > Terrestrial > Soil > Wetlands > Permafrost | place: Sweden: Abisko...
ATGCTCAATCTTCCATTCATCCAATAAGTCTTTCATAATATTGATGTAATCCTGACCTGTATACACCATACATCTTTGCGCTGCATCCGAGAAATGTCCCCAAAGTTCACCGGCTTTCTGACCAGATTGTCTCATCAAATGCGCAGGCATTACAATTTTCTTACGCATCATATCTTCAAATGCCAAGATCATTTCTGATGGATCTAATTCTAAAATTTTTGCAACGAAATGTTTGTAAGCTTTAGCGTGTCTCGCTTCATCGGCAGCAATTACACCACACATTTTAGCTAATTTTCCGTTTCCTGACTGTTTCGCCAATGTTCCTACTCTTCTGTGAGAAATATTGGTAGCCGTTTCCTGAAAACTTGTATATACGAAGTTTCTGTAAGGGTCCATACTTGTCCCGATATCGAAACCGTCACTGATTAAATATTGTGTTGTGATCTCGACTTGTCTCATGTTTACTCTTCCACACAGATAAAGATATTTGTTTAATAAATCTCCGTGTCTGTTTTCTTCACCTGTCCAAGATCTAATCCAGTTTGCCCAGCCAACTTTGTTTTCTTCCTGATTAATTCCCTCAACACCCATTAACCAAGATTCGTATGATGGAAGAGCTTCCTCCGTAATACAGTCTCCAATTAATGTTACAAAAAGATCGTAAGGCATTTCACGGGCGAAAGTCTGAATTTCTTCTAAATCATGCTTAAAATCATCACTTGACGGATCTGGAAGATAGTCTGAGGGTTGCCAAATTTTCTCAATTGGCGTCAAAAATTTTTCTAGAAAAGAACCTACTTCCTTTTCCAATATTCCCATTACTTCTTTCCTTACAAGACTGTGATACATTTTAACTATTTAGATTTTAATTTACAAAGATAGGATTTATTTATTATTTGGCGCATAATAACATATGTAACTCATAATATGTCTGACATAAATCATAAAAAATACCATTCTAAAGATAGAACGGTATTTTTTTAACATTATTATTGATTTTAGCTAACTAAAATATCTCCAGTCATAATTTCAGGGGTTTCTATTCCCATTACTTTAAGAATTGTTGGAGCAACATCTCCTAATTTCCCTGGTTTTAAATTCCAAGTATGATCTTTATCCATCACAATAAATGGAACCAAGTTCGTTGAATGTTGCGTATTTGGAGTTCCGTCCGGATTAATCATTACATCAGAATTTCCGTGATCTGCCAAAATGAAAACCGCATAACCATTTTCATAAGCTGTTGTTGCTACTCTCTCGATACATTTATCAACTGTTTCAGCAGCTTTTACAGCAGCTTCGAAAACTCCTGTATGACCGACCATATCTGTGTTGGCGAAATTTAAACAAATGAAATCAGCCGTTCCGTTTTCTAATTCAGGAACGATGGCGTTTGTGATGTCGTAAGCTGACATTTCTGGCTTTAAATCGTAAGTCGGAACGTCTTTCGGGCTTGGACAAAGCAATCTTCTTTCGCCAATAAATTCCTCTTCTCTTCCTCCTGAAAAGAAGAAAGTAACATGAGGATATTTTTCTGTTTCCGCAATTCTGATCTGCGTTTTATTGTTTCTTTCTAAAACCTCTCCCATTGTATCCTGAAGAACATTTTCATCAAAAACGACATGTACATTTTGGTAAGTTTTATCGTAATTCGTTAATGTAACGTAATATAGATTCAACTTACGCATAGAATAATCCGGATAATCCTGCTGAGAAAGCACTTCTGTAATCTCACGACCTCTGTCTGTACGGAAATTGAAAGAAATTACCACGTCATTATCTGTAATTTTAGCCACAGGAACAATGTTTCCGGTTTGTTTTTGATCGATCATGATGATCGGTTTTAAGAATTCATCCGTTACATTATTATCGTAAGATTCTTTAATCGAAACTAAAGCATCCGTTGATTGCAAACCAATTCCCTCTACCATTGCATCGTAAGCCAGTTTTACACGTTCCCATCTTTTATCTCTGTCCATCGCATAATAACGGCCAATAACAGTTGCCAGTTTTCCGGTTGTATGAGTCATATGCTTTTGAAGTTCATCGATAAAGCCAAATCCTGAATGAGGATCACAGTCTCTACCGTCCGTAAAAGCATGAACAAAAACGTTATCATGTAAGCCAAATTCCCCTGCAGCTGTTAAAAGACCTTTCAGATGATTGATATGTGAATGTACTCCTCCATTAGAAACCAACCCGATAAAGTGTACCTTTTTATTTTCTCTTTTAGCATATTCAAATGCTTCCTGAATGGCTTTTTCGTGACCTAATGTTCCGTTTTCAACGGCCATATTCAGTTTAACAAGGTTTTGGTATACTACTCTACCTGCTCCTAAATTCATGTGTCCGACTTCAGAATTTCCCATCTGGCCGAAAGGAAGCCCAACCGCCAAACCACTCGCCTCAAGCGTTGTGTGAGGAAATTTTGTATAACAACTATCTATAAATGGTGTATTTGCTTTGTCTAATGCTGAAACGTCTGGATTAAGACCTAATCCCCATCCGTCAAGGATTGCTAATATTGCTTTTTTTGACATTATTTTATAACTTTTGTACTACAAATTTATCTATTTTAGAATGAATTGAAGAATTGATATACTTAAATTTTATTTAAAATTTTGTCTTTCCCCAACAGATATCAACAGATTCAAATCGCAAATTTCTCATACTGACTTTTAGCAAATTCTGTAAAGTTGTTTTTCAAATATTTAATCGGACATCAGTAAGTAAAAATACGTACTGAACAGAATAGGCATTTACACTCTATGTTTAATTGATCTTAATGCGTTCCTTTGAAATAGCAATAGAGAACAAAGAATCAACAATATTTACAAATGGACGAATCCGAAAAGCCTTACGAGTAGGAAAACTTAAAAAAACTAAATACCATGTTTACAAAACTAGAATTAATCAATTTAAAAACATCTTTCAACACTGCATATCCTGAATATTGCAGCCAATTAGATGCTTGTACGACTGAGACAGAGTTATTAGAAACGTATGAAAAAATTAAAGAAGATGCGTTTGCTAAGGCTAAACCATATTTAGCAGCAGGTGATGATCCGACAGGTTTTCCGGCATTGGCTCTCACTCCACAACAGTATAATAATCTGAAATCAGCAACAGGATCAAATATCAAAGTCTATGTTACAGCAATGCTTAATCAGGCTCAAATAATTCAGCCAAGTTTTAGTGTTGGTCAGACCGTTGCAACGCTTATTGGAGGTGGTCTTACTGCAATAGGCACGATTGCCGGAGCAGCATTTGGCACCGGTATTATAGGTGGAATGGTTGCATCTGTTGCGGTTGCTGCAGGAGTAACAGCAGTTACCGTTGCTGGTCTTGTAACACTGATCGCAGTTGCTATTGTCGCGGTAATTATCCCCATTCTTTATTTTATGCTTAAGCCAGCATGTTGCTTTGTATTGGTTTTAAACGAAACCAATAATCAGCTGACATGGAAAGACGATTATAATGTTCACGGGAAACCTATCGGACATACTCCGCATATTAGTGCTGCCATAGATATTCCTGAACCTATTCCTGGAGCTGGTAAATATGTTTATGCAGGTCTTGTACAAACGGATAAGAGAGATGCCGCTTTATTTGGAACTCAATATGGATTTACCTATACAGGAGATGTTGGCAAGTATAATGTTAACTTTGGGGCAGAATGTCCTTTAAGCAGTATTTATGTAGATAATAACTGCTATTGTGAAATAGGTTCCACATCAGAAAATTCAGCACGTCAAACAACTAAAAAGAATGCTTTGACCTATTCTGCAACAAGTACAACTCCAAAACTTGATACAAGCATCAAATGTAATTCTGCATCCGGATATGTAGCCTACTACATTGCAAGAGTTGAGGATGGTTCATTAAGCTAAACCAATTACAAGCTATATTCTTATCCATTGGAAAGAATCTCAGCCAACTTTATATACTAGCAGTACTTTCAGGGTACTGCTTTTTTCATTATTACAATGTTTTTTATTCTTACCACAGATTTGCACAGATGTTTATGGTTAGTAATTAATTTATTTTTAATTTTGCTATATGGATTTACGAGATCAATTGAAAAACCTTTTTCCTACTCATGAAGAGCAGGATTTTGAGATGCCTGAAGAGCAATTTAAGCAAAAAGAGCCTTTGGTATGTAAGTTTGAGAAAAAAGGACGAAATGGAAAACCTGTAACAATCGTTGAAGGTTGGGAAGGAAGTGAGGAAGATTTAAAGAAAATCTCAAAAAAAATAAAAACCACACTGGGAATAGGTGGTTCTGAAAAGGATGGAACGATTATTATTCAAGGGGATAATCGTGATAAAATAATGGATATCCTTAAAGAAATGGGGTATAAAACCAAAAGAGTCGGCGGATAAATTTAGAAATAGATCTGCGCCTGAGGAAGTAAGGTTTTTAACTCCTCAATTTTATTTTTTGTCATTGGATTTCCTGTTAGGATCAATGTTTTAAGATTTTTCAAGTGTTTAATTTCTGTTGGAAGGTCTTTTAAATTATTGTTCGCTAAATTCATACTCACAACATTCTTCAAACCTTTTATTTTAGGAGAAATCTCCTGAATATTGTTATCGCTTACGTTCAGAAACTCTAGATTTTTTGAATGAAACAAGTTTTCTGGCAGTTTTGCGATTGCATTTTGCTGTAATTCTAAATATTTAATGTCTTTTGGAAACTTTAAATTTCCTAAATCGTTGATCTGATTCCCTGAAAGATTTAAAGATTTTAAATTTCTAATTTCATCTAAATCATCAGCAATAAAACTGATCTGGTTTCCCTGTAAATTAATTTCTTCCAACGTTGGAATTTTCATTAATGCTTCAGGAAAAACATTCAAACTATTGGCGTCAAGGTGAATTACTTTAAGATTTTGAAGTTTCGCCAAATTTGGATTAATGCTCGTCAAACTATTAAGATTGATAGAAAATGAGGTCAATTTTGTTAAATTTCCTATTTCGTCTGGAATGAATTTAATGCTGTTTTCATTCAAATTTAATATTTCCAGTTCTTTTAATGAAAAAATTTCGTCATCCATTTTTTCTAATTTATTTCCCATGATATTCAGGAAAAATATTGCGCTGAGCTTTTTAATTTCAGGCGGAAGATTGAACAATCCTTTATCTCTGAAACTCATACTGTAAATGGTTTTTCCGCTTTTTAAAGCATCGTCAACATTCGTATAAGTAGGATATCTTACAGGATCGATCTGAGCTTTTGCCTGACCAAGTGAGATAATGGAAATAAGAACGAAAAGTTTTTTCATAAAAAAGATAAAAAGCCACCGATAATAAATTACCGGCAGCTAAAATTATTAATAACTATTTCTTTAAAAGTTTCACTGTTTTCTGGAAACCTTCTGCTTCAATATTCAAGATCAATATTCTTGATGCTTCAAGCTGTGAAGTGAAATCAAGATCTAATGATTTGTTTGAACCTGTATATTTCTTCGTGAAAACAATTTTACCGTCCATGCTGTAAGCTGTTACAGTAATGTCTTTCAATCCTTTTGGAGAGTTAATTTTAACCATTCCTGAAGTTGGATTTGGAGCAACAGTAACTGTATTTTCTGCAGCGTGATCAACCGTTCCTAAAGAACCTGTTGTTCCTAAATTATCTTTAAGAGCCACAACGATCGTTGCCGATTTCCCTCTGTAGTCAATTGTATTTCCTGTAGCATCTACGTCCGTAAGAATCGTAGAATCAGGGTGCTGAATAGAGAAGAATCCAAATTTATGATCCGGTGTAAACGTAAGACCTGTAGGCTCTGATCCTGCCGGCATAGAAGCAAATAATTTCACTTTTGGATTTGCCTGCGTGTGATCCGGAGCAATTACCCAGATGTAGTTTTTACCACCATCCTGTAATACCCAAAGATTTCCTAATTCATCGAAAGTAAGATTGTCATTACCATCTCCCCAAGCTTCAGATTTTGTTCCCTGTGCTGTTGTGAAAGAATATACAGTAGAAAGACCTCCTACGAAAGTTTCTACTTGGGAAGCGGTAGTTCCATTATCCTGTAAACGATATACTTTATTTAAACCTTTAGCCGTAAAATAGATTTTTCCATCTAACGGGCTGATGTCTACATCTTCTACTCCATTGAAAGAAGTTCCGCCTAATGACTGAGCCAGAGAAGCTGTATTGTTTTGATCTGCTTTAGTTTTATTAGGAATCTGAATCCATGTAGCTGTTGTTCCTACAGGATCTCCATTGCTTAATCCCTGATCTAATTTTAAAACATATAAGTTTCCTGAAGCAAGGTTGTTTGGAGTATCCATGATATACTTATAAACCATGTGAGTTCCACCATCTTCACCGTAATATGCTGTAGTTCCTGCATTATTTACCACAACATTTTCGTGGTTCATGATACCCATTTGCCATAGTTTTCCTTTAGATCCGTCAGCATTTTGAGAAATAACCTGAGCTGTTGCAGGATCAATTTCTACCAACCATCCGTAATCCTTCATTCCATCAGCATTTACATCACTTGCAGTTGTCTGCTCTTCAGCTGTAACTACAGTTCCCCAAGGTGTAACTCCACCAGAACAGTTTCTGATCGTTTGTACTAAACTTGGTGCTGAGAAACTTACGGCTCTAGATTTTGTTAATTGCCAAAGTTTTGTTGTAGCGTTATAATTGATTTCCGCCATGGTAACACCACCCGGATTTGTTTCGTGGTTTACAGAAAGATAACCGTTTGTGCTGCTTGCATTTTTAGCAACATAAGCAGTGAAGTCATTTTGACCTCCAACTAATCCTCCACCTTCTGTATAATTATCACCTTCTTTTAAAACAAGTTGATATTTATGTTCAGTTGGAATGATTAATTTTCCTGTTTGTGCAGTAGGAACGATAGATGTAAAACAACTGATGTGCATTGAATTACAAGTCGTCGGGTTTGTTGTATTTGTTGTTGTTTTCAGATAAGCATCAATTCTTAAATCTGAACTTGAAGCTCCTCTGTTGTGTAATTCGATAGAAATTCTGTTGGTTCCGTTAACGAATTTTGATTTTGGAATTGAGAAAATATTATACACACTTTCTGCAGCTCCGTCAATTGTAGTACTTGATAATGTATTGAAATCAATAACACCAGCCGGCATATTATCTCTTACAACTTCTTCACCGTTTAGGTAAACAACGATACCGTCGTCTCTCATTACGCCTAATTCCATCGTATCACTTAGAGTAGATAAATTTACCGTGATATCTTTAGCAAAATAAGCCGTCATAAGACCTGAATTGATAGTCGTTGTAACAGGATCACCGTATCCTAGAGGGCCGGCTCCGGTAGTCCAAGTTGAAATATCAAAAGTCTTGTCTTTCCATTGAGCAACCTGTGCCTGATTGTTATCTTTGTAGCTCCACGACGAATTCTTGTCGAACACATAAGTCTGCGCCTGAAATAGAGAATTTGTCACTAATACAAGGGCTGCAACTGTTAGTAGTTTTTTCTTCATTTTAAATTTGATTTATTAGACACTGCAAAACTATTTTATTATCACCAGCCCTCTATTAATAGGACTTTAAATAAATATTGCTGAATATTAATAAATCAGGAACCTAATGTTAATTAGATTAATTTTATGTTAAAAGATATACAGTGTAAGAAATGTTCATTTTAAAGGTTATATAACAATTAGAATATATTTATCAATGTATTTTCATTTGATTAATTTATAATAATCCATAAATTTTGCATGAACTTTTGATACATCTACATTAAATCAAAAAACAGTATTTAAATGTAAATTTCAGATCTGATTTGAATATTAATTTTAACAGAACTAAATGATAATAAAAAAAGAGACTGTCTTTTAAAACAGCCTCTTATATTCTAATTGAAAATTAAACATACTTTATACAGGACTTCCATCCGCATATACCCAGTCTGCCAAGTTATTTTTCTTAAAGATTGGTTTATTTAATTGAGTATCAAAATAAACCAGACCAGTTACTGAGTGATCAGGATCTTTTTCATTGCTATTTCCAAATCTTTTTACTCCGAATGTAGATCCATCTGCGTCTATCCAATCACTTCCATTCCAAATGCCAACTTTACCATATTTAACAAGAATGTCATTTATGAAACGTTCAGATGGTTCTTCCTGAATGTATGGTCTTATCTGATTACGTTTATTTTTTTCAAATTTTTGATTAGCAGAATCAGCTAATGCAGTTGGCATATGATGAACAAGATTATTATTAATGTAACTATCCGTAAAATCATCCGCATTATCATCAATGAATCTGTCTAAATATTCCTTAAGTAAAAACTTGAATACATTATTTTTAGCCTGAGGATAAAATTTAAATCTAATCGGCGGTATCGCGTTATCTGCAGCTAGATAAGTATTGAATTCAAATAGATTTTGAGAAGCAAATTCTTTAAATACTGCCACTCTGAATAATGGGAAGTCAGGAGTAGCCTGATGAGGACCTGCTCCGATAAAAAAACATCCCCTTACAATATTTCCTGATACAAAATCATCAAAAATAATATTTTGTAAATCTCCTTCAAAATAACATTCACTGATGGTGATGTTTTTACAAGCCGAACCTTCCAGAATTATACTTGAAGACGATGTATTAAGGTAATCTAGAGGAGAATTTACCGAAGGAGCATTTAAATATTTCGCTATATTTTCTTCAAAAATACAATTCTTGACCCAAACACTGAAGCTCTCTTTACAATGGATCCCTCTGGAATTTTTTCTAAACTCACAATTATCAAATAAAACCGTAGTACACAACTCCCGAGTTTCTACACCTACGGCATTACATGTAAAATAACAACTTCTCAATGTTTGATAATACGTACTTTCATAAAGTACACCATATCCTTCAAAACCCTTGATAAATAAGTTATTTAATTCTACTCTCAACATTTTTGAGATTAATATTCCTATTTTATTTGGTTTAAAACCATTTGGTTTATCAGGAAATGTATCGGGCTCATCATCAAAATATTTTCCTCCAATAGATAAATCTCTAATGATCGTTTTTCCTGCCTGTTCATAAACAATATCCGGATTTGTTTTAGACTGTAGGATTTTTAAAAGAGGACCATCTACATCACCTATAATAATAGAATTAAGTGAACTTTCACCATATAACTGTCCGCGTAAAGGAATATAAAATGTATCGGTAATTTTATATCTGCCGTTAGGAATATAAATTGATGAAATGGAAACATTTTTTTCTCTTTGTTTAAAAACAAAATCCGATACTTTATTAAATGCTTGAGTATCATCTGAAATCCCGTCCCCTTTAGCACCAAACCATTTTATATTTAGAAATGTTTTATTAAAAATTACCTCACGGGCATAATAAACATTCGTTGCTTTTTTTCTAAAAATTATACCGTCAAGATATGCCGTTTCATCGGTTGAAATAGCTGTCCCATCAAGCCAATTAGTTACTTTAATATAATTGACAATCTCAGATGTAAAACTGTCTGTTAAGGTAACAACATCCGGATAAGTAGTCGGATTCGGACAATTTGATAAAAAAAACTCTTCTGTTGTAAATAAATTTAAGTTATATACCATTTTTTTAATTTTAAATAATTAATAATTACTTTTAAAAATTCTTGCAAGAAATTTAATAAAGCAAAAGTAAATGGCGATGACGACAAAACATGACGTATAATATTTATGTTTAGAATAAGTTCGGAAAACTTTATGATGAATTAAAAAAAAATTATTTTACTATTCCTAAATAATCTTTACGGGTTAATTAATCGATAAGCAATAATATATATTGGTCAAATTAAAAAAATATTAAAAAGCGAAGAGTGGATAAGGAAATGCAAGTTTTGACTTTTACATTCGTTAAACCACCCTTTCACTAATAATTATTTTTTGGTCTGACTGATATCGGTTAATGTATTTAGGAAAGCAATTACCTGCTTGATTTCGGTCTGAGTAAGATTTAATTTATCGGCTGGTAATGTTTGATTTTTCATTTTTAAACCTGCTCCTTCTCCACCGCCTTCGTTGTAGAAATCCATAACTTCTTCCAATGTATTAAAAGCTCCGTTATGGAAATACGGTTTTGTAAGCGCAATGTTTCTAACGATAACGGTTTTGAATGAATTCTCGTAGATCCAAGAATTTTCTTTTTTCACAGGACTGTTTACTCTTCCTTTATCTGTATCAAGCTCGATTGGAAGCTGATTTAAAGGTTTTTTGGTCACACCTAATACTTCAGATTCATTTTCATTAAAGAATGGCGGAACCAATCCTGAAAAATGCGGTGCGAAGTGACAAGTCGCGCAATTTGCCTTTCCCATAAAGAGATTGTAGCCTTTTTTAGCATCATCAGAAATTTCTTTTTCATTTCTCATGAATTTATCAAAATCACTTTCAAAAGAATAGAGAGAAGCAACGTAAGAACTTAATGCTTTAGAAAAATTCTCTTTACTTATTTCTCCGTTTTTAAAAGCTGCACGGAACGCTTTCTTATATTCTGACTTTGTCTTTAATTTTTTAATGATGCTTTCGTAACTTGTATTGAATTCATCTTGATTGTAAATTACGTGTTCAGCCTGTTGTTCAAGATAAAAAGCCCTTAAATCATAGAAAAACCTTTTCGCAAAAACTGCATTATATAAAGAAGGCGAATTTCTCAATACCGCCTTCCCTTCAACATTGCTTTGAGATCTTGTTTTTAAATCTGTAAAAGCATTTTCAGGTAAATGGCAGGTTGCACAGCTCATTTTGTTGTTGTCACTTAAATTTTGGTCATAGAAAATATCTTTTCCCAATTTTCTCAGGTCTGGATTATCTTCAGAAGATTTTAATAAGGTAAAGAAATAAGGGTCAAGAAAATCACTGCCGAAAAGGTTTTTACTTTTCACATTCCAACCTGAAAATTCTTTCAAATCATCTGAATTTCCGTCCCAGTTTCCAAACTCTTCATACAATGGCTGAATATATTTTTTATAAAACTCTATTCTGTCAAAAGTTTCAAAATCTTTATTTTTTGATAGATAATCAATGCTTTCAGCTAAAATTCCATCTGCTTTCTGAACCTGAAAATTTTTAAAGTAAGCATCATTATTAATGTATTTTTTCATTCCTAATAAGGCGTGACTTGCTTCTTCGGAAATATTTAATGAACCCGGAGTATCAAAACCTGTTACTCCCAATGTATAAATTCTAATCAATTCAATTCTTAAAGGCAAAGTTTTGTTATTTCCTTTACTCAAGCCATTTTTCACAGAACTTAAATAGAAACTTGCATAACTGTTATAAAGAAAATTAGTAATTGTTTTGATTTCCTCTTTTTGCTCTCCTGCTTCATCGGAAAATATCAATTCATCCAAAACCTGCAAACCCTCTGGAGGGAGCGTATAAGCTGAAGTTCCCGCTGCCTCGATGTGGAATAACGGCGCGGCATTAAGATGTGTTTTAGAAAATTCAGGGTAATGATAAGCAATATAAAATTCAATTTCTTTGTATGAATTTCGGGTATTGCTTAATGATTTTCGTAAATCTTCAAGAGAGATTTTATCCTCAGAAAATAGATGAACATCAGATTTTAGTTGCTCAAGCTTGCTTTTAAAATCAGTTAAACCTTTATTTACAACGGTATTTTCATTTTCTGTACCTGTGTAAGTAGGATTAAATGACATTATTGCAAAACCCATCAACAAAATGATGATAACTATCGGATAAGATCTCATGAAATTTTTAACGGCAAAGCTATGGTTCGTAGGTTACCACAACTTTAATTCAGGATTAAATAATGTTTATATTTTACTTCAGGATTTTTTATTAATTTTAAACCCCGAAATCAAATTCATGATACTCAAAATGGTCGTTACACTTTAAAGACCAATTTTAAAATGATGAAGAAAGGATATTGGGCGAGGATTTTAAAGATTTAAAACAAATCAAACTAAAATATTACTATGAAAACAAAACTATTGCTGGCTTTTGTGGCAGGGCTTTTTTCATTTTCTGCTTTTGCTCAGAAATTAGGTCAGGAAATGGCTGTTTATGCTGAAAAAAGAGGTAATGATTATTATCTGCTCCGTCTTGCACAAGACAAACCTATACCTAAAGTTTACGTTTACTCCAACGGGCAAACGAAAGTTTACAAGGATTACAAAGATTTAAAAGAAGTTGCCATGGATTTTCCGGGAATCGTAACTTCCAACAAATCAACAAAAGAAGAATTGGTTTCTATTCTTAATAAAGACAATCATTTTTACGAGATTACTTCTCAAAGAAAAGATCCTAATAATTTTGAAAAAACAACCGTTACCGTTTACGAAGTTTCAAACGGACAAAAAAGAATTGTAGAAGAATACGGATCTATTATGGAACTTGTAATGTCGCCATATAAAGACGCTATTTTCATTGATATAAAAAAATAAATATACAATATGCTAAACAAACTTGCAGCTTCAGAATTGGTTCTGAATGATGACGGAAGTGTATACCACTTAAACCTTTTACCCGAAGATATTGCCGATAAAGTAATCCTTGTAGGAGATCCGGACAGAGTACCGAAAGTGTCTCAATATTTCGATAAAGTTGAGGTTAAAAAGAACAAAAGAGAATTCTACACGCACACAGGAACATTGCGCGGAGAAAGAATTTCTGTAATGTCAACGGGAATCGGTACAGAAAACATCGATATCGTAATGAACGAGCTTGATGCTTTGGTGAATATCGATTTAAAGGAAAAAGAATTCAAAAAAGAACATAAATCACTTGAGCTTTTCCGTATGGGAACTTGCGGAAGTGTAAATCCTGATGTTCAGGTTGATAACATGCTGGTTACCCAAAACGTTGTAGGATTGGATGGATTAATGCATTTCTACCAAGATTATGAGTTTGAAAATGATTTTTCTAAAAACTTCATGGAAAAATTTCCTTATGCGAAGATCAAACCGATGCTTTATTTCGCTGATTGGTCAGAAGAATTGGGAGAATTGTATAAAGATGCAAAATACCACGGAAATACAGCTACTTTCCCGGGATTCTACGCTCCACAGGGAAGACAGCTTCGTTTGAAAGCTTTAGATGATAAATTTTTAGAGACATTAAATGATCTTGGTGTGACCAATTTTGAAATGGAAACTTCTGCTATCTATGCACTTTCAAAGTTATTAGGTCATAAAGCAATCACTGTAAATAACGTAATCGCTAACAGAAGACGTGGAGAATTCTCCGCAGATCATCATGCTTCTGAAAAGAACCTGATTACTTGGGTTTTAGATAGAATTATTAAATAATTTTTCAGCCATAAAACATAAAAGGATCTCAAAATTTGAGATCCTTTTTTTTAACCATTTTGAAAACTATTAAAATTCATTAATCGTTACATAAAAATGTCCCGAATAAAGACTTGCAGCGCTGCCTGAAATATTATTTAAAGCTATTATAATTGTTGAAGTTGATGAAAGTCTTGGATTTAAAACTCCAAAATCCGAAATACCCGAAAAATCATTCGCTGGAGATACAACTACTGAAGCTCTTGTTGAAGTCGGTTGATAAGCCGCCGGAATTGTAATACTTAATGTTGTCGTTTTTCCTGCTGGTAAATTATTAATAGAAGGATTCGGCCAAACCTCAAAAGTGATCTGATTCTTCTGTACACTACCCTTTTCACCTAGTTTATATTGTCCGTTTACATCAATTTTAGTTGCGGCAGTCGGTGAATTTGTTCCTATGCCTACAGAAGCATTGCTGTCACCTAAAATAATAGCATTGGCTTGTGTTGTAGTTGCTCCATACCCAATTGCCGTTGAGTTTTGCCCAGTTGCTGAGGTTCCTGAGCCCAATGCTGTAGAATTCTGATTATTCGTCTGAGAATTGATTCCCAAAGCCGTTTCACCATTGGATGTAGTTTTTGCATTATGCCCCAACGCAATCGACTGATATCCTCCCGCAACAGAATTTTTTCCGATTGCAGTTGCTTCATTCGTTGTTGTTTTAGCATTATGTCCTATCGCAGTGGATTGATACCCACTAGCCGCAGAACCATATCCAATGGCGGTAGCTTCGTTCACCGTCACTTTGGCACCATAGCCCAAAGCGGTCGACTGATAACCTGAAATTTGTGTATTTGCCCCTACTGCAACAGATTCGTTGGCTGTTACAGAAGCGTTTGTTCCTATTGCAATTCCCTGATATGAACTGCTTGAGTTTCCTAAAGCAATTCCGTTTTGAGCCGCACTTGCTGCAGAACCAAAACTTACGGAATTGTTTACTCCTAATCTTCCCATGGTAGCACCATTTACTTTAAATATCAAATCATCCGAAGTAGATGTACCTAAAGATAAAGCCGTATTTGCTCCACCATAGTTACCGGCATTAGTTCCTGTAGTATTCCATCCAGTGAAACTGTTGGTTCCGTTGTTGCCATTATTGATATTGTTGCCAGACGCACTAGAAAGTAAATTCCATTGGGTATTGTTCCAAAAAAAGAATCCGGCTGTCGTTAAACTGCCTGTACCGTTATTCCAAACCAATAAACCTGTAGCCGGAGATGCGATCGTAGTAGCATCCGTTGACGAGTTTAAGGCAATACTTGGAATTAGCAATCCTTTATTAGTAGAACTAATATCTAACATTGCTGAGGTTCTCGGAGAGGAAGTTCCGATGCCTACTTGAGCATACGTAAAACCGTGAAAGACTAAAAACAGCCCTACACTAAAGATTAAATTTTTCACTTGAGTTATAGTTATTTAGTAATAGACAATTATTTGAGCCACAAATATATGAATTTTTCAATAAAAACACTATTATTTTGAATATTTCGCAATAACTATACTATATAGTGATAAATGTACCTGTTACTCACTATTTAATGATAAAATATTCATTTTAAAAATATACTTAAACCCTTTATTCATGGGCATATAAAAAAATCTACTTAATAAAAAGCAGATTTAATATTATTAATTAATTAAATAACACAAAATTGTGAATAATATAATTTTATTCACCGTTTGATGAAACGGATTTTGAGAGAATTAAACTCAATTTTCGTCTTTTAAATATGCGTTGAGTCATAAATTTCAAACTTTTTTCTCCTTAGATTTCTTGATAAAACATCTGAAATTTCGATTGTTGTAAGACCGTCTTTTAAAGTTTTCATCAATAATCATTTATTTCGGATTAAAGCAAAATACGATTTGGAAAATTATAACAAAAGATTATGAAAATTTTAACAAAGACTCCTGTTTTTAGGAATGGTTATTGATTATTTACTATCAACACACAAAAAATATTTACTATTATGAATAATTCAGATTACAACAAAGCAGAAAATGCAGTAGACGACACAAAAAACTCTTTAGAGAATGCAGCTGAAAAAGCAAAATGGAAAGTGAATGAATTGGCAGATAAAGCCAAAGATTACATCAATGAAAAAAGAGCAAATGATGAGGAAGCAACTCAGGAAGACTGGCTTGATAAAGTAAAAAATAATGCTTCTGATGCTTGGGAAAGCGTAAAAGATCATGCGAATGATGCTTGGGAGAAAACCAAAGATGCCGCAGAAGATGTGAAGGCAGAATGGAACAAGAAAACCAACTAAAAATTTCAGTCATATAAATATTTTCAAGAAAAACGGAGCTTTTTTATAAAGGCTCCGTTTTTTTATTATGCTCTAAACACAAATTATTGCTACATTTGTATATTAATAAACATTAAAAAATTATGTCATACGGTTTACTTAAAGGCAAGAAGGGAATTATTTTTGGAGCCCTTAATGAACAATCTATCGCATGGAAAGTTGCTGAAAGATGTCATGAAGAAGGTGCTGAATTTATCTTATCAAACGCTCCTATTGCCTTGAGAATGGGAGAACTTAATGGTTTAGCAGAAAAAACAGGTTCTGAAGTTATTGGTGCAGATGCTACTTCTACAGAAGATCTTGGAAAACTTTTTGATGCTGCAATCGCAAAATTCGGTAAAATAGATTTTATCCTTCACTCTATAGGAATGTCCGTAAATGTAAGAAAAGGGAAACATTATACAGAAATGAATTACGACTGGACAGAAAAAGGTTGGGATATCTCAGCAGTTTCTTTTCACAAAGTAATGCGTACGGCATGGGAAAAAGACTGTATGAACGAATGGGGAAGTATTTTGGCACTTTCTTATATCGCGGCTCAGAGAACATTCCCGGACTATAACGATATGTCTGACAACAAAGCGTATTTGGAAAGTATCGCAAGAACTTTCGGATACTATTGGGGTGAGAGAAAAGTACGTGTAAATACGGTTTCTCAGTCTCCTACCGTTACAACTGCAGGAAGCGGAGTAAAAGGTTTCGGAGGTTTCTTAGGATATGCTGAAGATATGTCTCCACTAGGAAATGCATCAGCTCTTGAGTGTGCAGATTACTGTGTAACTTTATTCTCTGATCTTACTAAAAAAGTAACGATGCAGAACTTATTCCACGATGGTGGTTTCAGTAATACTGGAGTTTCTCAAAAGGTTATTCAAAAATATGATCTTGAATAAATTGTAGTTAATACAAATTATTAAATAATATTAAAAGCCAAAGTAGAATTTTACTTTGGCTTTTTTATGTTCAAATTTCAAATTATTTTTACTTTTTTTGAAAAACTAAACCGTTATGTGATTTATTTTTTTATTTTTGAGAAGTAAAACACAAACAAATGAAACAAAATATCTTACAAAAGGCAAACTCTTTGTCGATCCCTCCTATCTCGTATTACTTTATGCTTTCTACATTTAATTTCAATTTGATTTAAAACTCATTTTCTATGAAATTATTTTTGCAGCATCATATTGTGAAAAAAGGAGAAACATTGGAACAGATCGCAGCTCTTTACAATGTTCCGACTGTGGAAATTTTGAAATATTATCATTATCAAAATGTTCCCAAAGACAGTAATCATATCGGTCATACCCTATTTGAAGGTCAGGAAATCTATGTGCCTGAAAGTCACGATATAGAACAGATTTTATTAGAAAGGAAACAGGCTATTGAAAACAGATTGGAACAATTTAATTCATTGATAAAGAATAATCTTCTGCTTCCGGATTTCTCAGGAATTGATCAAATTTACAAAGTTAAAATTACTGATTTTAATGAAGGTAACACAGAAAATGAAACTGAGTTTGAAGCT
>Ga0302167_10000601_pt1 | contig 16917 bp, 18 predicted proteins | sample I_Fen_N1_1_FD_193496 | JGI IMG/M metagenome (GOLD analysis project Ga0302167, IMG submission 193496) | Peat permafrost microbial communities from Stordalen Mire near Abisko, Sweden - I_Fen_N1_1 | ecosystem: Environmental > Terrestrial > Soil > Wetlands > Permafrost | place: Sweden: Abisko...
TGAAAGCAAAGCAATAGGCAAAGCCAGTATTACAGCTATACTCGTAATAGAAAGCGTTCCTGCAATGAAAGGAAGAAATCCAAATTCACCTTTTCCAGGTTTCCAGTCAGAAGCTGTAATTAAATGCCAAAAACTATTTTTTTCAAAAACAGGAACTGACTTCAGATACAATCCTAAACCAATCATAATTACCAACAGGATGGAAGCTACTGTAATAGTTAACATTACTCCACCGGCAATATTATTTTTGAGAACTCTTATCCCCTTACCTCCAAAAGGCTCTGTGAAAAGTGATTTAATTTCATTATTCATTCTCTAAGTACATTCTAAACATGTATAATTTTCTTATTGCAAAGTTCCACTTATTCAAGAGTTGTTACAATCCCATTCAGAGGGTATTTATCTACCTTGTTTATGGTATTTGCCTCTGTATAAAAATGCATATCTGAATAAATATTTTAATCTGAATTTTCAGTAATAAAATAAGAAAATGCAGTTTTCAAACCGACAAATAAAAAAGTGGTAGTACGACCTAGAGTCATACTACCACTTAATAATAATTTGAAATACTACAGGTAAAACTGATAAACAGCCAAACGGCTATTGTATTTTGGAAGTTCCTCCGCGTGTAAAGAACTCATTAAAAAACAGAAACTGGTATTTTACTGAATTTTTCCAATACGGCCAGTTATGAACGCCGGGACGTTCTATATAGTCGTGAGGATATTTTATTTCCAGTAACTTTTTATGAAGATTGGAGTTTACATCATAAAAGAAATCATTCACTCCACAGTCGATGATAAGCTTTAGCGAACTGTTTTTCAGCAAATTAAGCATGTTTACAATGGTATTCTTTTCCCAGTTTTCGGGTTGACTCTGTAGAGTCCCAAGACGTTTGGCTATATCCCAGTTGTTCGGGAAAGGACGAATATCCACACCTCCACTCATACTTCCTCCGGCTCCAAATAAATCCTGATGACGTAGCGACAGATAAAGACCTCCATGACCACCCATACTTAATCCGGTGATAGCACGAGCCGATTTATCCTTGTTGGTAGCATAATGAGCATCCACATATCCGAGCAGCTCTTTTGTTACAAAGGTTTCATATTTATAAGTGCTGTCCACAGGACTGTCGTAATACCAACTGGTAACACCTCCATCGGGACAAACAATAATTACTTTATAAAGATCTGACAATATCTTTATTCCGGGAGCATTGGTTACCCAATCTTTAAAATCACCCCCCGCACCGTGAAGCAGATATACCGAAGGGTAAGTTTTTGTTGATTGATAATCATCGGGAACAACCACAATGTTTTTTATGGTTTTATGCATTACTTTACTTTCAACACGTATCGTGTCAACTCTGGAAGCAAAAATTAAGCCGGTACTAAACAGGACAATTGTCAGCAGAAACGCTCTTTTTTGTGTTTTTAATTTCATAATATTTTCTTTTGAAGCCAGTATTGGAATTTATATTATTTGATTTTTATTGCGGTTGATTTCTTAGCGGGTCATATACATCTGAATACAGCATAGTTCAAGTCTCTGCTTTGCTAAGACTTGAACTATATTACATACCCCGAGATGCTATGCGTGCACTCTCCCAATGTCAAAATTCGAATTTTTCGACTTTAATAGTTGTATTTTCATTAATAATGGCAATGTTTTTAATAAAATGAGCCATCTTTTCATGATTTACTATCGCTTCGTTGTCTTTCCATGTTTCGCAAAACAACAACACATTAGGGCGGGTTGCACTTTCAAAAATATCATATGCTATACAGCCTTCTTCTTGCACCGAAGCAGCAGTCAGTTCTTTTGCTGCAGCCAACACCTTGGTGCGGTTCTCGTCATTTACCGAGATAAATACATTCAATCGAATCATAATCGTATTTTATTAAAATTTTTGTGATACAAAAATACAGATTTTTTATGCTAAAACCTAATAACTTCAGTCAGATGTATGAAGTTCTGAAATCATTTAAAAAAGTTTATGTCTTCTGAATGGGAATAGTCTAAATTGTTGCCAATAGGAATACTTCTCCGCTTGCCGGTAAAAGTTTATCCGTTCTGTCTGCAAAGTAAAGTTGCTCCATGTCTTTTGTAGAAATTGTTTTCGCGTCTTTAAAACCGACATCGGAAGCTAAAAACATAATTTCATCAGGTTTAAAAAAACTTATCATTGGCGTTCCTGATGCTTTAGCTCCTTTTATAGACATTTCCATTAAAGGCCTGTCTTCTTCGTCAATATTTTCGATAGGCAAATAAAATGTCACTGCCACAACTGAGCCGACAGCCATTTGCTTTATAGAATTTAGTGTTTCAATGATTACCGCTTTGGTAAGATATAATGTCACTCCGGTTGAGACCAACACTGTAGGTATATTGGGATTAAATCCCTTATTAATCAAGGCTGTCCACCAGGAAGTCGTTTCAAAGTTGACAGGTACGAAGTGTAGATTATCAGGAATTCCAAAACCCAGTTCAACAAGTCGTTGTTGTTTCCATATCAAAGTATCAGGTTGGTCTATTTCATATATCTGAAGAGTTGAAGCAATGTCCTGCCTTCGTTGAGCAAAGGTATCAAGTCCGGCTCCAAGTATAACATACTGACAAATCCCCTGTTTGCTTTGTTCAACAATTAAATCTTCAACAAAACGAGCCCTGGCTACTATAGAAGCCCGAATACGTGTTGTATATTTCATGTCCGGACGCTCCTTCCAATCATTGAGTGGAGCTATCAGCTTCAGTCCTATTTCATCTTCAATGATATGAGGCGTTGCGTCTACCTCAACATGCAAAGCTCTCCATAAAGCTGTTCGTACAGCAGTATTATCAGGCTGTACAGTTGTTTGTTGTGATTCCATTGTAATATTTTATCAAATGATTTCCTATAATTTCGAACTAATATTATCCAAACTAATAATTTACCATTGATATAACCGCAGAATACTGTCTTAAGTTTACTTATTAAAAAACAAAGAAAGTACATTTAACAATCACGCATTATCTATACTTATTTTCAAACTCATCTCGTGGAACTTTAGTTGCAAATGCTATCTGTCATTTCATTAATGTGAATGAATTTTTGCGTTTGGATAATCTTCCCTTTTTAAGGGAAAGTTTATAAAATGAAAATGGTAGCAGGACTTGAAGTCGTGCTACCACTAAAGATATTCTCTGTGATGTATTTCGTTACAAAGTTATTTTACTTAGTATTTAAGTTCGTGTATGTCTTTATAGCAGTTTATCAGTTTGTCGATGTCTTTTTGATTTCTGAAGTAATCTGTCAGACCTATAATCAATCCAACAACTACCCCAACGCCCATTACTGCCAAAATTGTCGGTTGCATTAATCGTGGATTTAGCATAAAGAATATTACAAAAAACGGAATCATTAATGATAATCCGATTATTGTTCTCAACCGTGTAATGATTTTGAATTTTAGAGACTTCTGAAGTAACTCTGTGGTTGAAAACTCATCCATTTTCATTTTTCGTAATAACACTATTTTATATACCTGCCATATTGCTGCCAGAAGAAATAGCCCTGAGAACATGATACATCCAGCCAACGGAAAGATGCCGGCGGAGTAATAATAAAACGGAGTTATCAGCGAAAATGCTGCGCTTATAACCAGGTATCTCACTTCGTATTTCATTAGTTTCTCTTTAGCCGTTTGGTGTCTGTTGTCCATAATCTCGTTCAGTATTTTTTTGTTTAGCGATTCGTTTTTTTCAAGTCTGGCATTCATATCGTTCCAGATTGATTTTATTTCATCTATTTCCATACTAGTTGTTTTTTTGATTGGTTGTCATTTGTGATAACTTTTCTTTAATCCGGCTAATGCGAACTCCAACATTGCTTTTGGTCATCCCCACTATCTGTGCAATTTCGTCGTACGAACGGTCTTCGAGATAAAGCAGAATGATTGCTTTCTCAAAAGCATTCAGCTTATTGATAAGAGTGTACAATTCTCTGATAGGGGTCATATCGCCACTCTCAGTGTATTCAAGCTGTTCATCAGTCAGCGCTTGCGTTTTTGGTCTCTTTCCCGACTTTCGCAAAAAAGTGATACAGGTATTCAGCGAAATACGATACATCCATGTCTGAACTTTACTTTCGCCCCTGAAATCGGGAAAGCTTTTCCATAAATTGATGTCCACTTCCTGAAACAGATCGTCCGGAGTCTCTGTTTCGTTGGCATACATGTAGCAGAACTTATAAATTAAAGCTTTATTCTGCTCTATCAGATTTACAAATTGTTTTTTTTGATCTTCCATGAAATTTTAATTATCCAAGCAATAGCAGGTTTTTGGTACAGGATCCTTTCAATATTTACCGAAAACTTACTGCAAATTACTCTTGTTTTCAACCTTAGTCGCAGAAATGTTGAAAATATTACAAGCAATGATTATTTTTTGTAAAGAAATAAAAGATTATCTGTTTGTGCAAGTCCGAGAACTTCGATGATTTTCCCTTTTTAAGGGAAGTACCCACCATTGGCTGGGGAAGGGTTTAAAAGAGATTGGTAGCACGACTTAAGGTCGTGCTACCAATCTAAGTAAAGAGAGAGGTTTTGTAACTATTCTATTTGAGTTCAACCACCAAAGGTTGTTAGCAGTTTATTGTTTTAAGCGGGATTATCTTGCAGCAATTATCCATTCACTCACAATTTGTATTAAGGCTGCTTTTCCAATTTCAATGTCTTGCATATTTCTAAAAGTGGCAATAGCCCTGTCGTTTCCTTTCCAATCCAGCATACCAAAATCATTATTGATTAACTTCACCTTTGGCTGTACCTTTACTTTAGCTCCGGTATGAAATATTAGTTGAACTTGTTTTGGAGGTTGGATTTTCATGGTAATCCTGTCTTCGTTTTCGAAACAATAATTCGGACCGTTCCATTTTATATTTTCAGTCAAATTGGTATTAGCAGCTAATATATAATTTCGCAATTGTTCAATTTCCTTTCTAAACGGATGATTTTGATCATCCAGGAATTGGGTTACTTCTTTACTTTTATTGGACATTTTTATTCCCTTTTTTTAGTCAACAGGCTCCCATAATTCTACTTTGTTACCCTCTGCGTCAAGGATATGAATAAATTTTCCATAGTCATAAGTTTCAATTGTATCCACAATGGTTACACCTTCCTTCTTCAATTTCTCTATAAGTAATTCCAAATTTTCGACGCGATAATTAATCATAAAATCCTTTAATGAAGGTTCAAAATACTCTGTCGTTTCGGAGAAGGGTGTCCATTGTGTTTGAGCTTTCTTTTTGCTGTCTTCAGTTTCATACCACTCAAACGTTGCACCATATGGGTTTGTGTCCAGCCCAAGGTGTTTTTTATACCATTCTGTCATTTCTTTGGGGTCTTTACATTTGAAGAAAACACCTCCAATACCTGTAACTCTTTTCATCTTTATTGTTTTTGTTAGTATTTATAGATTCGAACATAAAACCAAGGAATAAAGTTGTATAAGTTTCAATTCAATTTGTATATTTTTAATTGATATCACTTCTTCCAAATTTACGTATTAGCTTTACTGTGAATGGTTCAAGTCTGAGTGCTGCGGGGACTTGGACTCCTAATTTGGGAGTTTCACTAACTGCTATTACCAGCCAACAAACAGATTTATTTCAAGTCCAAGTTGTACTTTGCTAAACCTTGAACTATCCATAGAGTACAAAACCGGACGAATTAAAGCTTCTTATCTTCCTTCTATTGTCACGGTTCACAGAATAGCACCAGTCCAGCAGAGGTTTGTTTATATTCATCTTATTAATAACAAATCTAATACTACAGACAGAGAATAGTTACCTATTAGTATTTGAAAAGTTTAATCTTCAGTGTGCTGACATCATCAAGATAAACATCGGAAGCTATATTATAAGGATTTGGTGGTAGCTTTATTCCAAACTCATCTCCGTTTATAGTCCTCCTTTTTACCCATTTCCCATTGACAAACTTTCCTTCTTCAACAGAAAGAAGCTGACAATTTGGTTTACGAGAATCAGCAGACTGATACCCAATATTGCAAGCATTTCCGGATACAATAAATTCATCTTCTGAAATCTGAATGATCATCCCATATCCTTTAATAAGTGACTTCTTTTGCAAGTTATAGCCAGGCTTAAAGATAAAGTCTCCAAGTTGAAAAGACGTTGGTGATGTATTATCACCTTCCATAAAACCGTTTATTCTATTTTCAACCTGAGCTTTGGTAATTAACGGCCTCAGCATATCAAGTACTTCATACGCTTTCTTTATGGGATGGTTGCTATGATAAACAGGATGATCGATACCAAATGGCGAAAAACCAATTGCTTTGAAATGTCCAAAACAGAAAAACGCTTTTGGAGCTGCACTTATAGTATCATTCATCCAAATAGCACAGGCTTCGGGTATAAGCAATGGATTTTTGTTGTGTACGAAATTTGCAGCCGATAATCCGAATGTTGGTGAATAATTATCGTTGGCAAGAATATCAATAGCAGGAGCACCGGCTTGCCAAATATCAAGCATAAGGTAATTGGGTCCTCCACTAGGCCAAACACCTGCGATTAGATTACCTCCTGAGGCATCCCAGGCATTTACGTATGTTGGCAAATTATAAATAGCCTTACCAGCCTTTGCAATTTCATTTACATAGTTAGCATAATTCCATGCCATAAATATTTCATCGGTATTTGGTGATTTTCCAAAAACCTCTTCCCATGTACCCCTTGTCTTTGAACCATTACTTATATACGGCGTAGAAATACCTGGTTTTAATTTAGTTGGATTATTACTAACGTATTTGATTAATTCACCGGGAACTTGTTGTTCAAATAGTTTAGTAGCTTCATCTGAAAAATCCCTTGTAGCTCCTAATAAACCGACCTCATTCTCTACTTGCATCATGATCACAGTACCATGCTTATCAACCTGAGCAATTCGTTCTATTAATTTTTTATAAGCCTTCAAATCGGCATTTAAACAATTTCTATTAATATTGGAAATGGTGGTAGAAATTTTCTTGTCTTTAAAAAGCATGCGTGGGAAACGTTTCATATCTGTTTTAACCCAATCAGGCGTATAATTGGACTCACCATTTTTCCAACTTCCAAGCCATAGAATAACCAGTTTCAGGTTATTATCATAGGCACTTTTTATGTGACTATCGATGAGTGAATAATCAAAGGTACCTTCTTGCGGTTCTAATTGTTGCCAGTTTATAGGCAAATAAACCGTATTCACATTCAGTGATCTTATGTGTGCCCAACTATCTTTCATATACTCAATGCTAGAGGCAGAAGAGTTTAATAATTCAGCTCCAATAATGAGAAATGGCTCATTGTTTACATACAATTGTTTGACCCCTTTAGTTTCTTTAATTACCGGCAAAGTAGAATTGATAGCTAAATCGTCTGATTTTGAAGACTTATTAGCATTATTACTTGCCATTAATAAGGCCACTAATAAAGTAAAGACTATGGATAATTGAATTCTTTTCATGATATTTATTTTGGTTAGTTTTTTAAATTATTGTTTAGCTCATCGGTTATCACAGACCTCCTGTTCAACATAGTCTTCACGCTACATCATACACAAGGCTTTGCTTTCTAAATTTATTCAATTACTTTTTAATACGAAAGTCAGCACACTTCCTTTTAGCCTGAACGAAGTGTGGGCACTTCGCTAAACATCACTCAGCAAGCCACTATCGACAAAGATGAAAAAACCTTATTACAGTTTTTATTATTTCAAGTCCACTAGCTTCAATTAATTATTTGGAATTAGATTCATCAAGTCTAATTCAGGGCTAATTGAGTATTTTGGAATACAAAGCTTACCATTTTCTAAAAACAAACACAAGTAAACTGAACTATCAATTCTTTCTTTATCATCCTGTGCAGCTTCAAAACCTACGGACTGTAATATAAACTGTTTAATATCATTTGAAATTCTATTTTCATTGGAATAAACATTGACACTGTCAATAATACTATTCTTGTTTACCACAAATTGGATAAAACACCAGTAGTTAGTAAGATTATATTTACTATTTGCTTGATTTAAAAATTCAATTAGTTCTGGCGTAAATGTTTTATTTAAATCATTTGAATTTTTATACTTTAGTATTTTAGAGAATTGGAAATTTTTCAATTTGGAATTCATAATCGAGAAAAAATTAAGAACACCAACACTTTCATGTAAATTGAACCCTAATAATGATATTTTAGGTTCTTCGGTATATTCTAAACCATAAGAATTCCCTTTTATGAATTTTCCATTTTCAAAATATTCAACAGCATTGGTACTGTTACCAGATTTACTATTTCTCCACTCCCATTTTCCGTCCATTTTCCCATCTTTAATATTTCCGGATATTTTATATTCTGTTGTCTCCTTTATCCCGGAAATCACTTTTCCTGTATATTTACCGTTTCCATCTGATATTAAGCATTTACCTTTTTCTGTAAAATACTCAATGACATTGGGAATATCTGATTTGAAGTTCACGTATTTCTCTATATTACCATTCTCATAATAAAAACTCCACAAACTATCTTTCTGCGAATTTTTATAAAACCCATTATATTTTAACTGCCCATTTGGATAATAACACATTGTCCTACCTACGATATTTCCATTTTGAAACTCGTACTGAAATGCTTTCTGATTGTTTACATAAAAATCCTCAACGATTCCTTTATAAATAAAGTTTTTATCGTCAATTCGTAATTTCCGATAGTACTGTGCATTTAGCTTGGTTGTAATATTGCCAACTTTATCTAAATATAAAGTCATCGTATCGTTATTGATTTTAAAAAAATTCAATTCATCACTTTTTTGAGCAAAAATTGTCGTCGTGTAAATAAGTAATAATACAGTTATAAGTTTTTTCATTTTCTATTTATTCTAATTTGCAAGTTTCTTATCTTTAAATAGCATTAAATAGTAAATATACTCTCCACACTACATCACCATAGATACTAGGCTTTGCTTTGTAAATCTTATTCAATTACTTTTTTAATGTGGAAGTCAGAAGACTTCCATTTAGCCTGAACGAAGTGTGGACACTTCACTCGACATCCCGCGCTAAGCTATTGTTGACAATAGTTTAAATCAACGTGATATAAAAGTTTGTCATATCTTTTTTTTCATTTTTTCTAGAACAACGAATATCATCCCTAAAAGCGGAATTCCAAACAGATTTACAATGTACCCAAAAAAGTAAAAAATAGAAGCTCCTGTATAACAGCCTCCATTAGGCATTGCCATCCTCAATCCTTTAATGGAAACTTCCATAGCCATCCAAGGAACTAATAGCCCTAGTATAAAAAGTAATATGCCTGCAATAATTGTTTTGAGTATAATTCCATTTTTAATTACAAGTCTAAATATTACGTACAAAACACCTGGAAGTAATATAATGATTGTCGGAAAAATTAACGACATAAAAGTAATCATATCTCAATTCTTTTAAAGTTTTGTTTATATTTTCCCCCGTTCAACATACTCTCCACACTACATCACCTAGACACAAGGCTTTGCTTTTTCTTAATCTTATTCAATTACTTTTTAATATGGAAGTCAGAAGACTTCCTTTTAGCCTGAACGAAGTGTGGACACTTCGCTCAACATCATACGTTAAGCTACTATCAACAAAGATGAAAAATTGTTGGCGGCAGTTTATATCATTTCATCAATTACTTCATAAGTTGCTGTATCAAAAACTAATAGTCCTTCATTTTTATCATTGAGTTGTCCAACAATATTGCCTTCCTTATTCCATATTGAAGTTTTTCCGGCACACTCAAAACCACCAGATTGTCCTATGAAATTAGCCATAAAAACAATCATTTCATACTTGCATGCAATAGCTGATAGCTTTTTAATGTCACTGTCTATGTCATCAACATCACTTAAAACACTTGCAATATAAATATTGGCATTGTCTTCATATGCTTTTTTTGAGTGTTCAGGATTTGATAAATCATAGCAAATAGCTGGTGCAATAATACTATCGCCTATATTCAAATATATTTGCTTTTGCCCGGGTGTAAAATGGCAAACTTGTGTTGGATACAAATATTGTTTAGAATATGTAACTCTCTCTCTTTTTGGTTGAAAAATAATCATACTAATAAATAAATTATCATTTTCTTTTGTTGGTAATCCAACACCAATAACAATTTTATTTAAATCACAAATTTCTTGAAATACATCAAGTCTTTTATCATCAGATGTTGTAGCTAAATCCTCTGCCAATTCAGGTTCATAGCCAGTAAGTGAAAGTTCAGGAAAAATCATTAAATCAGCATTTCTATGAATTGCTATATTAAGAAGCTTTATATGTTGTACTATATTTTTCTCAATGTCTCCTTTTTGGGGATTTGTTTGTCCAATACCTATTCTCATAATTCATTTTTTTAATTCTGACTAACTTTAAAATTAGTCATTTAACTTGTATTTTAAATAGTCGAAATCAAACAGTTATAGCATCTTTTTAAACTGCCACATAACACCTATTATATGCGAAATAGCGAAATGTATATTTGAGCTTTACGCTCAGCAAAGCAATATTGCATCTTTTTTATTTTCAACCCCAAAGATAAAAACTATATTTTACAATATGAATAAATACTTTATTTTTTTTAATTCACACAATGAAGATTTATTAGCTTAAAGCTTATAAGGGAGGGAAGAGATGTAGGGGAACGATATGAATGGAGCATTTAGGCTGTAATGTGCCGTGGTGGTCTTTGTGAATGTTGGTGTTTTTCAGGGTAATTCTGCTATCGATGATTAAAACAGTGGAGTATTATTCTATTATAATGAAGCATTATTCTACTAAGTAGCTGCAACTTTGTCAGGTAATGGAGCATTGTTTTAGCAACTAACGACGGAGTTGTCTCACAATGCAAGGCTTTTGCAATAAACGGTTGGAGCACAATACAGCAGCTAACCTACTCTGGTAATTTCTTATAGCTCAACACTCCGAATGCCTGGGTAAAACGGCAAGGCAGGTACGATATTATCCGTTCTGACTGATAAGTTCGAGCGACTTGCGGTTGACGATCTGTATCTGCTTGCCTTGTAGCTTTATCATACCGTCTTTGTCGAACTCGGTAAGCACACGGCTTACACTCTCGCGGCTGGTATCTACTAAATTTGCCAGTTCGGCTTGCGAAAGGGGTATGGTGAACGTATCGGACATAAAAATCTTATCCGAAAACTCCAGAATAGCATCGGCCAGGTTGCCGCGTATCAGCTTTTGGGTGCGATTGGCACAACGGCGGAACGACTCTAACTCATTCTGGCATAATTCTATGATAATTTCGTTGGAAAATTCACGGTTTTCGTTCAGTATGGTCTGAAAAACCTTTACATCAATAAAACATACTTCGGCATCGGACACTGCCGTTACGGAATATTGATTAATTTTATCGCCGAATGTGGTAGGCAAGCCTAAATAAGTGGGCGACTTGACCACACGTACTATTTGCTCGTGATATGGACCTGTAAGATGTATCTTAGCCAGACCTGTGCGCAAAAAGACTACGTTGGTAGAATACATTCCCTGTTTAATAATGGAGTCGCCTTTCTTAAACTTCAACACCAGGTGGTTTGCCGAGAGCTGCTCGAAGCTACAATCGCTTAGAGTATTGGCGGCTTTGGAGTTAAAATGGCAGTTCTTACAGTCGTTTTGCATATAATTATTGTTTTGTTGGCAGCAAATATACTAAATGTGATACATATCACAAAATTTTCATAAAAGATATTTGCCCCACTGCAAATAATAGCTGTGTATAAAAACATACCTGCGAACAATGCGGCACTGAAATAAACCGCTTCAAAGAACAATCGCAAGCATCGGTTGTTTCAATAATGTCCTAAAGAATGTAAAAAAGAGTTGAGTAATTTTTTAAACCTAATTTGAAAAAATTGATGCCAGCATTCACCGAAAGAGCGAAAAAATACGAACAGGATAAAACGGCAATAAACGGTAAACTACTCTATTATGCCTTTGTTGCGGGCGGCAATCAGATACTTCAGCATCAGGTAGAGATAAACCGAATCAATATTTTCCCGGTAAGCGATAAAGACACTGGAACCAACCTGGCTGCTACCATACGGTCGGTAGTAGATACAATAAAGCCGAACAAATCATACAAAACCACGGTAAGCAATATAGCCGAAGCCGCCCTGATGGGTGCCCGTGGCAATTCGGGGGTGATCTTTGCTCAGTTTCTGTACGGCCTGAGCTGCGAAACGCTAAACAAACCACACATTAATATTACCGAATTTGCTCACAGTGTGAGCAATGCCATTCCGTATATTTACAAAGCCATTTCCAATCCGGTAGAGGGCACCATGCTCACCGTTATACGCGATTGGGCAGATTTTATCAACAGCAAAAAAGAACGTATTCATGATTTTAAACAAGTGATGATAGAATCGTTACAGGTACTGGATAAATCGCTTGCCGAAACTACCTTTAAACTTAAGGAACTGGGTAAATCGGGGTTTGTAGATGCCGGCGCCAAAGGATTTGTTGTGTTTATTAAAGGGATAGTGGAGTTTATACAAAAGCTGAATATACGGTCGTTGAAAGTAGATGCGCAAACAGGTATATCGCTTGTGCACACGGAGAATATAAGCGAGTCGGACATTCCGTTCAGATACTGTACCGAAGCAATTCTTAAAAATCTGACGGTAAAAGATACAGACGTTCAACGCTTGTTGTCGGATAGTGGAAACTCGGTGGTGGTTGCCGGTTCCGAATCTACCTGCCGCATTCATGTGCATACGAATAATCCCACGCAACTGTTTCAGGAGCTTAAAAGCATGGGCACCATCACCTTTCAGAAAGTGGACGATATGGTGCGCCAACAGGAAACTATATTTAAACGGAAATGGAACATTGCGCTGGTAACAGACTCTACCTGCGATTTATCGCAGGAATTGATTGACAGATACCAGGTAAATGTAGTGCCGTTGAATATTAACTTCGGCGATAATCATTTTCTGGACAAAGTAACCATTCAGCCGGAGCAGTTTTACGACATGCTGGAAACAGAAGCCGAATTTCCAAAAACATCGCAGATAAACGAACAGGCATTTACCAATCTTTACTCGCATTTGGCTTCGCACTACGATGCTATTATTGCCATTCACCTCACGGGAAAGTTCAGTGGTACGTACAACAACAGCGTGAAAGCCGGACAACGTATCGCCAAAGAGTTCGATAAACCGATACAGGTGATAGATTCCAAAAATCTGTCGGGATCGCTTGGCTTGCTGGTGCTCAAAGCTGCTCAGTACATCGAAGCGGGAGAGGATTTTGACAGCATCGTAAAAAAAATAAAAGCCGATGTGGCGCAATCATTTATCTTTGTCAGCGTGCGCGACCTGAAGTATATGATTAAAGGCGGCAGGGTATCCAAACCTAAAGGAATGATAGCAAGTTTATTTGGTCTCAATCCGGTGATATCGATGGATGAAAACGGAAAATCCATGTTGTTTGGCAATACTTTCAGTCAGAAGTCCAGTCTGAAAAAGATATTCAGCCACATAGAAAAAATGTGCGGACAAAAAACAGTCTGGAATTACATTATTCTGCATGCACACAATCCGGAAGGAGCTGCAGAGGCCGAAGAACAAATGAAACAGCTTACCGGAAAATCATCGGTGTCGGTGGTGGATATTTCGCCCGTCATTGGTATGCATGCCGGCATAGGAGCTGTAGCAGTATCATTATTATTCAACAATTAAACGATCGGGTATGGCAACATTATTTTTTCAGGCATCGCTTATTATACTTGTGCTTTTGATCTTGCTCTGGATAGTGAGCGTATTTATTAAAAATGTAAGCATAGTCGATCTCTTTTGGGGATTCGGGTTTGTGGTTATCAACGCTTTCTACGTTTTTTCGTCGACTGAAATATCCGACAGACAAATGCTTTTGCTCGTACTGGTTTCTCTCTGGGGATTACGTTTGTCTTTTTATCTGGGATGGCGGAATATTGGCAAAGCCGAAGATTTTCGTTATCAGGAGTTCCGAAAAAAATACGGTCCGGAGCGGTACTGGTGGTTTAGTTTCTTTCAAACATTTCTGTTGCAGGGCGTATTGATGATGTTGATTTCCACTCCTCTGCTCGGAGCAAATTTCGGCGAACAAAACTCGGGATTGCAATGGTTGGATTACGCAGGCATACTGGTGTGGATTATCGGTTTTACATTCGAAGCGGGTGGCGATATTCAGTTAGCCCGTTTCAAAAGCAATCCTCAGAACAAAGGGAAAGTGCTCAATACCGGTTTTTGGAAATATACCCGACATCCAAACTACTTTGGCGATTCAGCCGTGTGGTGGTCGTATGCATTGTTCAGTATAGCCGCCGGAAGTTACTGGCTCTCGTTGGGATCGGTACTGATGACATTGCTTATTATCAAAGTATCGGGAGTAGCACTGCTCGAAAAATCACTGACAAGCACCAAACCGCAGTACAGTGAATACATTCGTAAAACCAATGCTTTCATACCCTGGTTTCCTAAAGAATAAACGCCATGGAATACATCATCAAAAACATCTGGTTTATCCTGTTTATCGTTTGGGGACTTCCGCTGGGCTACTACCGCAGCAGATTCCGCAAACTGGTTTACCGTACCGACAGTTGGACTATCAATATCAAACCTGTTTTCTGGACAGAGCTGCGTGGACTTTTCGGCAATCTCTTTCCCGGCAATAAACAGTATGCAAAATCACGGAACTTTTATCTTTTCTACCTGAGTGTTTATGCCCTGCTGTTTATCGTTTATCTGAATACCGATACTAAAAAAGGAGTGCAGGTGGGCGATAAAGTTACTTCGTTTGAATTGCCGGATCAGTACGGCAAACCATTTGCGCTCGATTCTGTTCTGGGTAAAAAGAACCTGATAATCTACTTTTACCCGAAAGATGACAGTCCTGGTTGCACCAAAGAAGCCTGTTCGTTTCGCGATCAGTACGAAGTGTTTCGTGATGCCGATGCTTTGATAATCGGTATCAGCGCACAGTCGGTTAGCAGTCATTTGGAATTTGCCAAAAAACACCGACTAAACTACACCCTGCTAAGTGACAGCGATAATAAGGTGCGAAAAACCTTTGGAGCAGAAGGTAAGATATTCGGTTTAATACCCGGACGAATCACCTATGTGATCAATAAAGAAGGAAAAGTGCTTTATATCTTCAACTCACAGGTACAGGCCGAAAAACACGTGGATGAAGCTTTACGCATTCTAAAACAGCTCAAATGAACATCACGATTCCGATAATATTGATTGTCGCTACTTACCTTATCGGGTCAATTCCGGTAGGGTATTTACTGACCCGCTATGCAACCGGAAAAAACATCTGGGAACATGGCAGCGGCAATATCGGCTCTACCAACGTAAAACGCATTGCCGGAAAGAAAATTGCAGTTATCACGCAACTGCTGGATATGCTTAAAGGACTGTTGCCCGTATCGCTTTATCTTCTTTTCTTTTCCAACAATGGCGCTTCTTCTTTTTGGGTTTATGGCGTAGCACTGGCTGCTATCCTGGGGCACGACTTTAGCGTGTTTCTGAAATTCAGAGGTGGCAAAGGCGTAAATACCACACTCGGTGCGTCGGTTTTGCTTGCGCCTGTTGCTGTATTTGGCTCTGTGGCGCTGTACTTTATTGTAAAGTGGCGTTTTAAATATGTATCGCTGGGTTCGCTGGTATTGGCAGCAGCATTACCACTTATTTCTTTTATACTGAACGGCATCACACCAACATTCTATTATCTGCTGATTTGCACGGCACTTATTACGGTGCTGCACGGTAAAAACATCCAACGCCTGATACGCAACGAAGAGATTCCTTCCCGATAATCCTCAATCTTATTCTCCTTAATTCATTGTAGCTCGCACTTCTTATTCAGGGGTGCATGTTCGACCTTTATAGTTTTTAATCATCAAAGCTCCATACATAATTTTGTGATATATATCACAAAATTATGTATGGAGCTACACGCATATTTCCGAAAACTATGAGTTTTTCTTCAATACATTTGCAGAAAAAATTCTTTAATACAAAATACAGTCAAAATGGAAAATACAAACGAACTAACGTTGGCGCAGCTACAGGCTCAAATTGAGGAACTACAAGCCAAGATAACAAAACTTGAAAACTCTAGACAGGATCAATTATCAATTGCCGTAGTATCAGGCGATTTGGATAAGATACTTGCCGCTATGGTTATCTCTATTGCTGCAGCAGCGATGGACACACAGGTTAAACTTTTCTTCTCATTCTGGTCTTTATCAGCTCTCCGCGATCCCAAAAAATCACCCAAAGGAAAAGATATTATTTCGAAAATGTTTGGTTGCATGCTTCCTACGGGAACGAAAAAACTCAAACTATCCAATATGAATATGGCAGGTATGGGACCCAAGATGATTGGCTATCTTATGAAAAAGCAAAATGTGATGTCTTTGGAAACCATGTTCAAAGAAGCTGGTGAACTGGGTATCGAAATCGTTGTTTGCGAAATGTCGATGGGACTCATGGGCTTCAAAAAAGAAGAATTTATTGATTACCCGAACTTAAGTTATGCAGGAGCTGCGACATTTGTGGCTGATGCCGGTGAAAGTTCAATACAATTATTTATTTAAAATCAAGAACCAAGACAAAAGACTTTTGAAAATTAATTTACAAATCAACTAATAACTTACTATTATGACAGCAGAAGAATTAAAATCAGTAGATGTGGCAAAATCGGTGGATGCACGTGGAACAGCTTGTCCGGGACCACTTTTGGAGGCAAAAAAAGCCATTGGTACTATCAAAGCAGGTGATGTAATGGAAATTCTTTCGTCGGACGAAGGAACAAAACAAGACATCCCGAAAT
>Ga0302167_10000603_pt1 | contig 16881 bp, 10 predicted proteins | sample I_Fen_N1_1_FD_193496 | JGI IMG/M metagenome (GOLD analysis project Ga0302167, IMG submission 193496) | Peat permafrost microbial communities from Stordalen Mire near Abisko, Sweden - I_Fen_N1_1 | ecosystem: Environmental > Terrestrial > Soil > Wetlands > Permafrost | place: Sweden: Abisko...
TGTTTGAAGAATACTTCCTCCGGGTAAGAACAATTTCGCATTGGAAGAAGTTTCATTACAAACCAGAATTGGAACACAAACAAAGTATCCGGGTGTATTTGCAATTCGTTCTTCTTCAGAAACAGTTAGAATCTTTACCATTTTATAGTCCACCCAACCTCTGTAACAGTCATTCAGATTTCTAACGAAAAGCCAACGTTCACGGAGCTCTATAATTTCTAAACATTCTCCAAATAGCAGTTGTGATAATAATTCGCTTCTTTCATTATCACTTTCGCGAAGCGGTACTAAAGGGAGGGTAATGGTTCCGTACATAGTTGTGAAATTAAATTGTAAATATGTAAAAATGATAAGCAATGGACTAATATCACTGCAAAAATAAGGAAAGTTTAAAGATAATGTTTCTATTAAGTAATTTTTTCGTAATTTTCGGCACTTTTCATTTTCAACCGTACAATTATCACTCTAAGAAAAAATATGAAATTAAAATTAACTCATCCACAAGTTGAAAACATTAGTAAAATAGGATTATTTGTCCTCTTAGTAGTGCTTATTGTCATGCTGTATCCCTCCGAAGATAAGTTTAAGTATCAATTTGAAATAGGGAAACCCTGGTCGTATGAATTAATCACTGCTTCTTTTGATTTTCCTATTTATAAAAGTGATCAGCAATTGGCAAAAGAAAAGGAAGATATTCTAAAAGACTATACACCCTTTTTCAAACTGGATACCAGTGTTATTAAAAAACAAACCGGCAAATTACTCTCAGACTTGCAAAAAAAAGGGGAAACATCACCCCGCATACCCAATTACATTAAAAATAAGTTTAGAACTATTTATTCTTCAGGGATTATATCGGTAGATGATTATAATAAGTTATTAGTCGATAAACGGGTAAATATATCGTGTATACTACCTAACAGGGTTACACATGTTATTCCAATCGGGAATATCTATACTCCCCGCACCGCATACGAAGAAATCATAAATGCAGCTCCTATTTCATTGAAATCATATGACATCAACATGTATCTGTCTGAGAATATGAAATATGACAGTGTTAATTCCGAAATTTCAAAAACTGATATGCTGAAGAATCTTTCGCTTACTTCCGGTATGATTCAGTCGGGCGAACGGATTATTGATCGGGGAGAAATTGTCACCCCAAGTAATTACCTGGTGTTGCATTCGCTTAAAATAGAATCCGAAAAACGTAAGACATCGCTTCAACAATCATCTATTGTTGTGATTGGCGAAATAATTATGATTCTGGGGTTAATCTCATTATTTTATTTATATATTTTTCTCTTTCGTCCCAGGATCTACGACAGTCTGAGTAATATTCTTTTCATCCTGTTGGTAATTCTGCTTTTGGTTAGTCTGACAGCTTTCACCATCAGGTATACTGCGTTAAGCTATTATATGGTTCCTTTTGCTATGTTACCGATCATCATTCGTGTTTTCTTTGATTCCCGGACTGCATTATTTGCACATATCATTACCATGCTTATAATATCATTTATGGTCGATAATGCCTTTCAGTTTCTGTTGCTGCAAATTACAATTGGAATGGTTGCTGTTTCCAGTCTGAAAGACATGTCGCAACGTTCGCAGTTGGCGCAATCGGCCATGTATATTTTTCTAAGTTACGTTTTAATGTACCTGGCTTTCGAATGTATTTCGGAAGGTGATATCCATCGCGTCGACTGGCAATACATCATCTATTTTGCAATTAGCAGCGTATTTCTGTTGTTTGCGTATGTATTGATTTATTTATTTGAAAAAATCTTCGGGTTGATATCAAGCGTTACGTTAGTGGAACTGACTAATATCAACAGTGATTTAATGATTCAATTTTCAGAGTTGGCGCCCGGGACATTTCAACATTCAATGCAGGTATCCAACCTGGCAACCGAAGCAGCTAAAAAAATAAATGCAAATAGTTTACTGGTACGTACCGGAGCACTCTATCACGACATAGGTAAAATTAAACATCCTGAATACTTTATCGAAAATCAAATGGGTGGAAAAAACCCCTTAACCGAAATAGATTTTGAGGAAGCTTCTAAGATTGTGATCAATCATGTAACAGACGGAATAGAAATCGCAAAAAAATATCATTTACCCGAACAGATTATTAATTTTATTACAACCCATCATGGCTTCGGAAAGACAAAATATTTTTACAATTCGTATATGAATGCCAATCCCGGTGTAAAACCAAATAAAGAAGTGTTTACCTATCCGGGGCCACTCCCGAATAATAAGGAAACTGCTATCCTGATGATGGCTGATGCTGTGGAAGCACGGTCAAGGAGTCTGAGCGAATATACAGAAGAGAGTATTGATCAAATGGTCGAAAATATGATTGATGAACAAATAGCTGAAGGTGAATTTAAAGATGCACCGATCACTTTCAGGGATGTGGAATTGGTAAAATCAGTATTTAAAGAAAAGATTAAAAACATTTATCACAATCGCATTAAATATCCTGATTTGAAAAAATAAAAGACAAATAAGAAATTGTTGATATTAAATGAATCTATATGGACCTAAATTTTAGCACTCTGGCAATTATTAATTAACAATTGCTACAGTTATTTTATTTGCGATTTTTAAGGCAGTGGTTAAAGTTTTCAAGTCTGTAGTCAGACTTCCATCAGCACCCGAATAATGGCTGTATCCAATTGGGTTCATGATATAAAAAGGTTTTAAATCATAGGTATCAATATCAACAGAATAGACAACAGCAGGTTGACTGGAAGTTTTGTATTCGATATCACCGGGATACTTAGCATTCGTCCAGTATTCATTCCAATCCCAGCTTTGATTCACTTCCAACATGATTTTATATTTTCCTTTGAGTGGCCTTCCTGTTTTGGTATGCAGGTTAAAGGAGCCAATAGGTGTAGCCCCGGTATATCCATCGATCACAGGGTGTTTCTCAGTTGGATTATAAGTGCCATATTCATTAATGACATTTCGTTGATGAGTCCAGTAAGGCAGTGCTGCCGGACGCTGTATTTTACCTTCCATCCATTTTCCGTTTGCACGGGTTGCATGTTTAAAAACTCCCTTTCCGATACTTTCCGATACATACAATGTTTGTAGATACTTTCCGTCACCATCAGCCAACCAAATGGCAAGAAGAGGGTGATTATGATATTTCCCCTTTTCAAAGTGAACGGTTATTGGAGTACCACTATTATTCACTCCAAAATTTTCTTCCGAAAAAAGATCTCTTTTCTTTTGAGCACTGCCTGTTGCCGAAAACAGAATAAATGCAACAAGCAAAATGTCTGTTTTTATTATTCTTTTCATGGAGGGTTGATCTTAAAATTTAATTATTATACCAATAGTAGGTAAAATATTTCCTGCAAAGTTATCAATAGTCCGTAATTCATAGTTTGCCGGGTTAGCCGGATCGGTTTTTGGAAGATACACCCGGTTACCATTTGCATCCGAAGTTGGAATCGAACTTAAATTGGTGTACACAGGTGCACCTTGCGTTTTAAAATTATATACATTTTGAATATCCGTGTATAAATTTAGCAGCCACTTTTTGAAATAGAATTCTTTATCAATTCGTAAGTCAAGTTGATGGGTGTTTGGCAATCGGAGTGAATTAAACTTTGTGTAATCCAACAGGGGTTGTTTGCTGATATCCCAGACTGCCTTATTTGCTGAGGCAGATAAGATGGGAGTATAGGGTGCACCTCCCACAAAACGCCATCGAACAGCCACATTCCAGCTTTTTTGAAGTTTATAACCGGCTATTAAATTGAACAGATGTTTTGTATCCCAGGAAGAAGGAAGATAGATTCCTGCAGCATTGGTAAACTCACTTCGAAAAAAAGTATATGTGGCAGTAAGATTCATTTTTTTCATTTCCATTATCCGGTACAATACTTCAACGCCATAGGCACGCCCCTTACCTGTCGAAACAATTTGCTCATCCCCTACTTCACCGTAATTTGTTCCCTTGCTTGCAATACTTAATCCGTCAGCAACCGACAGTGGATAATACTCATACAGTTTATAAAAACCTTCCACCGTCATGCGCATATTATCAGCCGGGCGGTATTCAATCCCTGCGATTGCCTGATTGGAGATGGTATACCTCATATTTTCATTTTTATTCACTAATATCCCCGCAGCATCCCTGTATCCGAGTGTTGTATAGGCCGGTTGCTGTGAATACCTTCCGATATTGGCATTCAGATCAAAATTGGGAGACAGTGAATAAGAAACAGAAAACCGGGGTGAGAATTGATTAAAGGGATTGATCATGTTCTGATTGTAATTTAATCCGGCAAAATTCACACCCAATGAAAGTTTCAACCTATCGTCGGATAACTCTTTCGATGCCTGTGCAAATGCCTGGTATCCAAATAGCCCAATCCGGGTATTATAAACCAGGTTGCTAACCGAATTATTAATATATAGCTGACGATTGGTGTAATTTGTATAATGTGTGTATTTCACGCCACCTCCAAAGGATAGTTTAAAGGGTAAATCGGGATAGTTCCGCTCAAACCGTAACTTATTTTCAGCTTCATCCGATTTATAATCTGATGTTTTCATGCTATCGACATTATTGTCTTTATACTTATAATTCGTATTTCGAAGCATATTACGGCTTACTACCCAGGTATCGTAATGAGTTTCAGAGAAATGTTTGTACACGGCACCAACAGTATAATTCCATTGTACATACGTAGGTAAATAAGCAAGCAAATAAGCCTGACTTTCAGTTGGATTTTTTATTCCGGTATTCAGGGCATCATTGTCGATAGCACCGATCCCCATGAACGTAATTTCATTCTTTTTGTCGATCTTTGTCTTCACTTTTACCTGAAAGTCATTGTAGGTTGGCAGGAAAGGCAATCCTATGGCAGCAAACAAAAATTGCAAATAAGATTGCCTGGCCGAAATGATAAATGTTGTTTTATCCCCCACAGGTCCATCCAATGTTAGAGCCGCATCGGAAGCTCCTATTGACAGCTTCGTATGAATCCGGTCAATACTACCATCTTTTTGTTTAATGTCCATCACGGAACTCAATGCGTTTCCTTTGTTAGCCGGAAAAGCGCCTGTATAAAAATCAATGTCCCTGACAAAATCAGGATTAATAACCCCTACTGTTCCTCCGGATGATCCTTGTGTAGCGAAATGATTGATCACCGGAATTTCAATACCATCCAAATAGAACACATTTTCGGAAGGACCACCTCCCCGGACAATCAAATCATTCCGGTTGGGATCGGTAACTCCTACCCCCGGTAACGTTTGAATTACTTTTGATACATCCCGGTTTGCTCCTGCCGTTTTTTCAATTTCCTGCACTCCTACTGACAAAACCGACAACGGACTTTCTATTTTTTTAGTTGCATAATTCTGTCGAATAGTCACTTCTCCAAGTTGAACGGTCGTTTCAATAAGAGCGACATCAATAAATGTCGTTTGGTTTCCCTGTACCTGAAATTCGGAAGAAACTGTTGTTTGAAAACCTGTCAGAGTGACTACAAGATGTTTGAAACCCGGTTCAACTCCTGTAAAGATATAGTTCCCATCCAGGTCCGAAGTAGAAGCAATAGTACTTCCCTGAATCAAAATGGAAGCAAATTCTATGGGTTGATTGGTTTTCGCATCATATATTTTTCCTTTTATAATGCCTTTTTGTGCAAACGATTGAATGGATATCAGTAAAATAAATACAGGAAGAATATTTCTAAGTTTCATATAACCTTGATTGGTGATTTGTCTTTTGTATACAATAACAACAAGCCAGTTATAATAGTTTAACAGGGCGAATAATTAAACGTATTTATAAAGAGCCATTGTTATACGGAATATCAGTTGTTTAATATTCTTATTCTCTTAACCTGTTCTACTCATTTATGTAATAAATACATCATTATTTTACAGTCTTATTTTAAATACTTAATATAAAAATGTATGAAAAAGATTTCTCAGGTTTATTTATTGTTATTTTTGTGTATTGTATTGATTAGTAGTTGTAAAAATGAAGTCAACTCCAATGCAACTCCTGAATCAGTTAAGTTTATGGTTATTTCGGATATCCATTATTTCGACCCTTCTTTGTTTACTTTGCCGGCAAATAAAGATTTTCAGGGGTATCTGATTGCCGATCGTAAATTGATTATCGAAAGCAGTGCCATTTTAAAAAATGTATTGGCAACTGTTATGAACGAAAAACCTGATTTTTTATTAGTAACAGGCGACTTGACCAAAGATGGCGAAAAAATTGATCATGAGGCTGTTGCTGCTCTGTTTAAAACGTTAACGGAAAACGGAATTAAAGTATTGATTATTCCGGGGAATCACGATGTGAACAATCCTGCAGCAATGAGTTATACCGGAACTTCACAGTCATCAATTGCCAATGTAACACCTGCCACCTTTGCCTCCATTTACGGCAACTGTGGTTACAATAATGCTGTGGAACGTGATCCGAATTCTTTGAGTTATGTATCCGAACCTGTAAACGGAATTTGGATAGTAGGGATTGATGCTTGTCATTATCAACCCAGTGAAACTGCAGGGAGTATATCAGCAAGTACTCTTGCATGGGTTAAAACGATTATTACAAAAGCGAAGGCACAAAATAAGATCTTATTATCAATGATGCATCATGGTATAGTCGAACATTTTGCAGGACAAAGCTCGATGTTTTCTGAATATCTAATTTCCGACTGGAAAAACGTATCAACCATACTGGCGGATTCAGGCTTGAATGTTGTTTTTACCGGACATTTTCATGCACAGGATATTGCCAAAGGAATCGGAACCAAAGGATACATTTATGATGTTGAAACAGGCAGTACAGTGACATCACCTTGTCCTTACCGTACTGTTGTTCTGAATACAGTAAATAAGACTTTAAAAATAACTTCAGGAAAGATTGATGGTGTGGTTTATAGCACTATTCCAACAGGCACAACTTTTCAGGAATATGCCAAAAATTACTTAAGCACCGGGATGCGAACTATTTCGTATTATATGCTAAACAGTGCTCCTTATAATGTACCTGCGCAAGCAATTAATGCCTACAAACTGGACAGCATATTTTCAAATGCTTTTATAGCTCATTATGCAGGTGATGAGACTCCCGGTTCTACCGATAATGCAAACATCCAGACAGTGAAATCCGTGAGCCCTACACTTGGTGGTGCCATTCAAAGTGTATGGACTGATCCTGCTCCAAAAGATAATAACATTACTATAGATCTTAAAACAGGAATTGCTACAAATAATTAGGGTCTGCTGAAAAACTCCAGGGGAGTTACACCTGTGCCTATGTTACAATCCGAATTGACATAAACCCCCGAATGTATTCGGGGGTTTATGTCTAATCTAATAACTGAACCAATGGAGTTTCCAATCAAATCTAACTGCATTTAATAGTATTGGGGAACTACTCTGGTTCGGTTTATACTACTATTGCTTATCCGGTATGAGATTGTCCACAGATTACACAAAGAGATTGTCCACAGATCACTATTTTTTTTAATTAACTTATTAACTAATCTACCAATCACCAATTAACAAATCAACCAATCACCAATCAACCAATTAACCAATTAACCAATCACCAATTAACCAATTAACCAATCACCAATTAACCAATCAACCAATTAACCAATCACCAATCACCAATTACCCAACATTGACTGCCATTTTTTTTATTGCATCATACACCGGGACTAAATAGCCATTGTCATACCGGCATAAAAGACAGATATCACCAACAGGATGTGCACTCACCCATTCCAAGGGATATGAAATCTGATCATAAATCAGATGGGTAATAAATGCTTTTCCGACTTTGAAAAGTAAATCATAATCCTGAGTTTCGAAGAATAACTTGTTTTTATCAAAGTTATCCGTTTCAAATACACATTGGTAAACTGACTTTTCGGCACATTCGGTGCGTAGATACAAAGCATCTTGGAGAAGTGAGGGCGAAAAGCTTTTTAATGCTTTGAACTGACTTTGCGGGATCTTTCCTTTAAAAAGGGTCACCTGATCCACTTTAATCTCAATTTCAGAGATATATTCGGAAAGTAATTGTGTTTCATGAATTAGATCATTGAAATGATAAAACTCCAGCCAATCATTGAAGATCGTTGAATCTTTTGGCATATAAGCACCAAGTGCCAGTTCGGAGGCTACTCCACTGATTTGTATAGTGATATGGGACATATTTGATTATTTATGAAAGGTTTCATGATGAATGATGAAATAAATCTTCAAAAATCATTGCATGATTATTTTTATCTACAGAACTTTTGCAAAACGCAAAAATACAAAAATTGCCATCAAATTTACAATTTCTCTTAGGATGAATGCCTGTAATATTTTTAATTCATCGCAAGATGTGTAATTCAATGTGTTTAATAAACTATTTTAACTCATGATTCCAAATCCCAAATGAAGACTTAAAAGTACATTATCATATTAAATTTACTTCTTGTAATTTTTCAAATACAGAGTCTTAAATCCTCATTTTGGGAATTGAAGATCGGGAATATAATAAATGCAAGAATACAAGTATTTAATTTTAACGAATATATCATTATTTAATATCGACGACTTACCATCCCACAACAATTGATACAGGATTTACTCACAATAAAAAAATAAAATAAATTATTTTAAAGCCAATATAGTTAATTATTATTTTTTTATTTTCATTTATAAATTTAATTATGTTAATATTCCATACATTTGCAATGTTAATAATCACGATTAAACCATTATACATGAATCGAATTATAGCTTTGCTGATTACAATAAACTGCTGTTTATTCCTTTCTGCCCAGACCTTAAAAGGAAAGATAGAAAATGTACATGGAGAACCGGTTCCTTTTGCCACCATCTATATTCATGAAATAACGTCCGGGATTGTTGCTGATGAACAAGGAGAATTTCAATCAAAAATAAAACCGGGTACCTATACGTGTGAAATCCGTTCCATTGGATATGAATCGCAAAGTAAAACAGTGGAAGTATCAAATACAGGTGCTGCTTTAAACATCAAACTGATTGAAAAACCTGTCATATTAAAAGAATTAACCATCACCTCATCCAGAGCAAACCCGGCAGATCGGGTAATGCGTCATGCTATTGCACAGGCTCCATTTCATATCTATCAGGTAGCAGAATATAGTTCTGAAAACTACATAAAAGGAAGTGCTAAAATAGAAAAAGTACCATCATTAATGAAAATGATGATAAAAGACAATCAGTTTAAATCACTCATTGGTAAATTATTGGTAATGGAATCTAAAAATGAAATCACATTCAAGTCTCCTTCCAACTATAAACAAAGGGTTATTGCCTACAAGAGTTCTATTCCAAAAGAGATGGAACCAAAAGGTGGTTTTAAAATTTCTTATTCGAATATTTACGAAGCCTATTTTCAGGACAAAATTTCCCCTTTATCTACCCGTGCATTCCAATATTATAAATTTAAACTGGAAGACATTACTACTAACGGAAATTATCAGGTAAACAAAATCAGGGTAATACCTAAATTGAAAAATGAAAAATTATTTTCAGGTTATTTGTATATAATTGAAGATAACTGGAGTGTCTACTCATTCGATCTCACGTCAACTGAAATGGGCACCACGACCCGTTCTAAAAGAAATTATCAGGAAGTCCGTCCTTCTGTCTTTATGCCAATCACTTACGATTCATATACGACTATTGGCACAATGGGTGTAAAAGGGTATGTCCGGTTTTATTCGTCCGTTAAATACTCTAAAATTAAAGTAAATGAAACGTGGGAAGCCAGTCAGAATCAAAAGAAAACGGTTGATAAACCTGTCATTTCAAAAAAACAACAGAAAAAGGCAGACCTTATTGAAAAGTTGTCGGCAAAAGACAACATAACTACCGGCGAAGCAATCCGGCTAGCCCGATTAATGACGTCGCTTAATGAACCTAAAGAAATAAAAGACAGAAGAGATTCCCTTGAAATAAAAGATATCGAATTAGTGAAAATGGATATTGATTCGCTGGCAACGAAACGCGATTCGACTTTCTGGGAAGCTATTCGGAATGTACCCTTACTAAAAGAAGAAGCCGAAAGTTTGAAACAAAAAGATTCTATCCCGGCTTCTAAATCAATAAGTACAACGGATAACTCGGTCTCTTTTAATTTTGGAAGTTCATCGAATTCATTGAACTGGTTGACAGGTGGAATCATTCCTTTCAGCAAATCTACAACATTACATTTTGATGGTTTATTATTGGGAGTCTTGAATGAATATAATTTCGTGGATGGTTTACGGATCGGCCAGAAGCTGACCATCTCTGCAAAAACATCGAAAACAAACAGTGTAGAGATAGCTCCTTCTTTTTATTATGCTACTGCCCGCAATTCGGTCCTCTGGAAACTAAACAGTTTTTATAAGTATGCTCCTTTAGCAAATGGAAGGATATTGTTTTCTGCAGGGAATTCAAGTGAAGATATACAGGGTGAAAAAGGCACATCCCGTTTTTTCAATTCGTTATCATCCCTGTTCTTAGGCGATAATGTCATCCGATTTTATCAAAAGAAATTCGTCAGTCTCGAAAATCAGATCGATATTATGAATGGATTCAAATTAACGGCGGGTGCCGGATTCGAGTTTCGCAAATTATTGAACAATCATTCAACCTATCATTTTTTTGGACAGACACCACTCCCCAATTACCCTGACCAGGCATACGGTGATGCTTTCCCGGAAAATTATGCCTCAACAGGATGGATAAAACTCGAATACACCCCATTTAATAAGTACCGAATAACTGATGGTAAAAAAGTGTATACCAGCTCTGTATACCCAACAATGACCTTAGATTTTAAAAAAACAGTTCCTTTGTTAAGTAAAACAGAACAAGCATCTTACGATAAGATTGATGTTTCACTGCGACAGAGTTTAACAGTTTCTGAATTTGACAAATTAAATTATAAGTTTTCAGCAGGCAGCTTTCTGACAAAACAAAAGCTGTATGCCCCTGATTTACATTACTTCGCGACAAGTCCCTTAATTATCAATACACGTTCGTTCGACGACAGTTTTAATTTACTCGAAAACTATTCGTTCAATACAAACCAGTGGCTGGAAGCTCAGGTAAACTGGACATCCGATTATTTAATATTAAAAAGAATAGGATTTATGCAGCGTTTTCTATTCAATGAAGCCCTTCAGATACATACATTCTGGAATATGCAACACGAAAAACCTTATTTTGAAATTGGATATTCTATTGGATTTAATGATCTGGGCCGGATTGGTATTTTCAGCGCTTTCAATGGATTTAATTTTAAAACTTCAGGGATTAAAATTAGTATTCCATTATTTTCAACCCGAGCTAAAAAGTAAGTATTACTCTCGTTTTTCAAATTAATATTCATTTATCAACCGACATTTCTGCAAAACCGAGATGATGCATTACTTCGCGAAGTATTAAAAGTGTGGCGGCAAATTCTGTTGAAGCCGGTAATACATCCTGGCTTGCCGGAAGGCCGGTGATGATTGCTGCCAATCGGTTGAAAACACGTTCCATACTCGTGCGGGGAAGTAATACAGCATGTTGATTCTCTTCAAAAAGTGCATATTGTGCTATTTCTTGTATCCTATCATCGGTTGAATACAACACGGAGTCGGGCATCAGCAGTTTATGGAGGGGCATTATTTCATCTTCCACTACCTGGATAGCACCTTCGACTTCACCCGGAGTTGGTGGAAACTGTTTGAAAAAATCTCGTGCTGTCTTTACCGTTCCTATATCGAAAGCCCATATCTTCTCTGGGTAGATGGCATCAGTGCCATGAACCATAAAACTATATTCATCATCGATATGAAGAACAGTGATTGATTTGTTGCTTTCAACCTTTTGCCGAACAATACGGTAAGTATCTGTTGCTAGTTGTCGGACTTCGTCAGGGATATTTAATTTCATTATTAATATTTTTTGGATGTTAGAAAACGAATATAAATGAACTACCTGCAACTTTCGAGGTGGTAAAATAAGTAACTAAAAGAAGGCTGTTCCAACTCAAAGAAGGGACAGCCTTTTTATTCTAAATGATTCTCTGTAAACGTCCGATTTCTTAAAATAGATTTTGGTACTTCAGGAAAGTTTAGTTGTTCCATTATACCCTTTCTACCAAAATGTCGAAGCTTTTCCGACATCTCGGGATGTACCGTCCGCCAGGTTGGAATGTACCAAACGTTCCTTGTATCACTTTACAATTTAAAAATTTGCTCTAATCATGAACATTGAAGAGTATCAATCTAAATAATCAGTGTTAATCTGTGGACAATCTCCTTCTTCAATCTCTTTCTTAATTTTTTTCTTAAAAAAAATCTGTGGAAATCAGTGTAATCTGTGGACAATCTATTTCTTCAATCTCTTTCTTCAATCTCTTTCTTAATTTCCTACGTTAAAAACAATCTGTGGAAATCTGTGTAATCTGTGGACAATCTCAGTGTGGAATCTGTGGACAATCTCTTTCTTCAATCTCTTTCTTTAAAAAATCTGTGGAAATCAGCCTCAACAGTACAACATGACTTTATCTGTTTTCTACAAATGCTTTTAGACGCTCTTCCAGGACATCCATTTGATTCATCCGTACAAACGAAACACATGCCCGCAAACCGTTCGGATCGTTGCTTCCTGTTATAGCCAGAGAAATAGCACTTATTCCGTAATAGAGGAACTCCTTCATTAATATAGCACTCTTCATTCCTGGATAGGCTATCGTAAAATAAAAGCCATCTGCCAGTTCACGTTCTTCGTCGTTGTATACAATATAGAATCCATATTTAAGAAACAAGGCCTTCATTAATTTAGCCTTTGAACCATATTCATGAAGGTCGGCTACAAAATCCAACCGGCCATCATTCACTGCCTTCAGAACGCTGGCAAGTGCAAACTGTGCAGAGTGGGAAGTCCCGGCTGTGGTAGCATAGAGTACGCCATAAGAAATAAAATGTCCCAATACATCACTGGTAAAAAAGTTTTTAAGGTTTGGAAATTGTCTTTTCCGTATACTTTCCGAAAGGATCATCATACCAATACGCTGACCGGCATAACTGAATATTTTAGAAGCGGAAAGCAGTAAGATATAATTATTGGTATAACGTGCCACTGTAGGTTGAAAGGGAGGGATACCGGGAGTACCGTAGTGTTGGCGAAAATCCATACCAAAATAAGCAAGATCCTCAATGACAATTACATCATATTCAGTTGCCAGATCTCCAATAGTTTGCAATTCACTTTCTGAGAAACAAATCCACGATGGATTATTGGGAGAAGAATAACAGATCGAACATATATTTCCTTCTTTCAGGTACGATTCGAGTTTATCGTGCAATTTGTCTCCCCTGAAATTCAGAATATCAAATGATTTAAAAGGTAGGCCCAATAAATGCAATTGTGATTTTTGAACCGGAAAACCGGGATCAATAAAAAGGGTAAACGGCTTTGCTGAATTGGTACGGGCAACCGAGAGCAATGCAGCAAAACTTCCCTGCATCGCTCCTACCGTTGGGATACAACAGTCCGGCGAAACAACTATATCCATAAACAATTTGGCAAACCTTGCAATTTCAATTTTAGCAACCGGTATCCCTTCAATATCCGGATACATGGATGCAATTCCTGTATCAAGGGCTTCTTTTTCAGCTTCGATGGCAATGGGAGAGGCAGGCAGCCCGGGGACTCCCATTTCCATATGGATAAATTCCTCTCCACTCTGCGTTTCGATCTGTGAAACAAGTTTCCCCACTTCCCGAATGGACAAACGGGTGATATCTGTTTCGCCAAATTGACTGAAAAGGGTATCGACAAGAGATTTTGATATACTCATGGTTCTAAAGAATTATTTTCATAAATTAAATCGAATCAGAAGAAAAACACGAAGCAAAACCGGAATAAGCAACGCTATAAGCATTGTATAGATCATTTCAGATTATTGATGCTGAAAATAATTTTACTTTTTTCTGTTATCCACCACTCTGACTGCTTTTCCTTCGCTTCGGACAATAGCTTTTGGTTCAACCAACGTTACTTTCACATGCAGTCCAATGGCAGAATTCAGGGCATGTTCAATTTTACGTGACAGGTTTTGCAAATCACGGATCGTATCGGTCAGTTGAGCTTCTACCAATTCCACTTTTAGTTCCAGTGTATCCAGGTTATTTGCGGTGTCTACATAAAGCATGTAATGAGCACTTGTTTCACCGAGTTCAAGCAATACATGTTCAATTTGTGAAGGGAACAGATTAACGCCGCGTATGATCAGCATATCATCACTGCGCCCTGTAATTTTCTTCATTCGGACACTCGTCCTTCCACAAAAACAGGGTTCATGATTCAATGTGGAAAGATCATGGGTGTTATAGCGAAGTAAAGGTATACCTTCCTTAGTCAGTGTAGTAAAAACCAGTTCACCTTCTGTTCCATCGGGTAAGGGTTCTTTGGTGTTCGGATCAACTATTTCCGGGAAGAAGTGATCTTCATTAATGTGCAAGCCGGAATGATAGATACAGTCATTTGCAACACCAGGTCCCATCACTTCACTAAGTCCGTAAATGTCATGTGCCCGTATTCCCCATTTTTTTTCCAATTCAAGTCGCATATTCTCAGTCCAGGGTTCGGCACCAAAGACACCTGTTTTCAGTTTTAAATCCTTTAATGAATGGCCATTTTCGATCAGGGCATCAGCCAGATGTAATGCATAAGAAGGTGTACAGGCCAATACCGTGGATCCAAAGTCGGACATGAGTTGCAATTGCCGGCGGGTATTTCCACCTGAAATAGGTACTACGGTACATCCAACATTCTCAGCACCGTAATGAATGCCCAGCCCTCCGGTAAACAAGCCATACCCATAGGATATTTGCATAATATCATCCTTCCCCACACCAGACATTGTCAGACAGCGGGCTACCACTTCTTTCCAGTTCTCAATATCAGCTTTGGTATAGCCAACTGTGGTGGGTTTTCCGGTGGTACCGCTCGAAGCGTGCACACGGACAATCTGTTGCAACGGAACCGCAAATAAGTTGAAGGGATAATTGTCCCGTAAATCGGTTTTATATGTAAAAGGTAATTTTACTATATCTTCTATGGTATTAATATCAGCAGGTTTGACACCCACTTCGTTCATTCTTTTCCTATAAAAAGGCACATGATTATACACACGGTTGACTAATTTTTTTAGTCGTTCACCTTGCAGTTTACGCATGTCACCCTGATTCATGCATTCTATTTTTTTATTCCAAATGATTTTCTCTTTGCTTTTTTGTGGCAGTTCATTTGACAATCCAGTTGAACCTTCGACCTGAAATTTGGATGATTTATTCATTCCCCTTGCTTCCTGCCTTTTTATTCTTGATTCATTATTCATTTTTCCTGATCCTTTATTCTTAATATCTTGTTTTAGTTTCGAAGTATTTATCTCTTTGTTCTATTTTAAATCAGCCTCAGTAATTGACTTTAACTTATTATCTTTAATGACCTGCATTGACTTTTCCAGATTGTCCGTTCGCAGAATCAGGATAGATTTACTTCCGAAACTGAAAGCATAAACATATTCAATGCAAATATCGGCAGCTGTAAACAAGTCGAGAATGCGGGACATGGTGCCGGGTTCAGCACTCATTTCGATTGACAAGATATCGTGAATCCTTACCGAAAATTGTTCGGCACGAAGTACTTCAAGTGCTTTTTCCGGGTCGGATACAATGGCACGTAAAATACCGTAATCGCTGGTATCGGCAACAGTTAGGGCAACAATGTTGATGTTGTGTTTTGCCAGAACAGCTAGTACCTGATTCAGGTAACCTGTTTTGTTTTCAAGGAAAACAGAAAGTTGGCTGATGGTCATAATGATCGTTGGTTTATAAGTGTTTGTAGTTTAATTTTTACAGAGAGAATCCGGGATAAATAATAACATGATTTAATATTGCAAATTTACATAATTTGACTGAAAACGGAATCATTTTAAAAGATTTAATAAGAATTATGTACGTAATGAAAACAAATTAATTCTTTATTACATATTGTGTTTCTTGAAATATGAAATGATTTTCATTCAATTAACAAACTTCTCTCTGAATGTCTTGTTCATTTAGAGCAAAGATCCGAAATAAAAGAAGCTTCATTCTGTATAAAAAGAACTAAAAGCAAAAAATATCTTCCCGGATAGTTGTCACTTTAGCTCCTAAAATCCTCTACAAATTAACCACTCCTGTCATAAGAGAAAATGAAAATAAGAATGTTTTTTAGATATATTTCACTCGTATATCAAACCATGCAATCACCGTATTATTTTTAGATATTTCCAGCAGGCATACCGGAACCGGATTGAAAATTCAGGGTGAAACTGGTGAAGAAAATACCGTGTAACTAAATACCGTTTTCAAAATCCCTGAAAGAATAAGCTATTTATAAAAGAATAAAAAAACGCAAAATAAAACACGGATTTAAAATTCAGACTCTCAGCTTAAACAAAATCGTCCTAAAAAAAACATAATTTGAAGTCGCAATTGACAGAAAACAATTCGTTGATATTTGAGGGTAACACCGATAAATCGAATAATTTACTTTTCATTAATTGAAGAAAGTTTTCTGGTAATCTCCATCACAGTTCCCAACTCACCAATACGTGGAAATATATTATGGATGCTGTTTTCATGTGCTTCCAATACTTTATCTGTCATGGCATCAGTTGCAAAAATCAGGTTGTAACCGAGTTCACTGGCCGCACGGGCAGTGCCTTCGACCGCAATGCTGGTAGAAATACCGGCTAATACAAGCTGAGTAATCTTTCTTTTCTTCAATTCCGCATGGAGT
>Ga0302167_10000604_pt1 | contig 16859 bp, 11 predicted proteins | sample I_Fen_N1_1_FD_193496 | JGI IMG/M metagenome (GOLD analysis project Ga0302167, IMG submission 193496) | Peat permafrost microbial communities from Stordalen Mire near Abisko, Sweden - I_Fen_N1_1 | ecosystem: Environmental > Terrestrial > Soil > Wetlands > Permafrost | place: Sweden: Abisko...
CTGTTTACGGGTAAAAGACCGAAACGAAATGTCAACACCAATTATATGAAAGAATGGGCATTGGAAATTACCCAATTACCATTTTGGCTGTTTCAGGAAAGCTATTCTTCGGTTGGAGATCTTGGCGAAACGATTTCATTAATTCTTCCTCCTCCAACGGAAAAAATTGATAAAACATTGTCTGAATGGATGAATGAAATTATAGGTTTAAAAAATAAAACAGAAGCAGAAAAGAAAGAATTCGTTTTATATTCCTGGAATGGATTAGATTATACAGAACGTTTGATTTTCAATAAATTACTCGGTGGAAGTTTCCGTATTGGTGTCTCTTCTAAAACATTAATTAATTCTTTAACAAAGTTTTCAGGGCAGGAAGCAAGTACGTTAATGCACAGTTTAATGGGAAAATGGCAACCTGATGAAGTTTCATTTAAAGAACTGATTTCAGCGGAAAATATTAACCCGGATAATTCAAAACCCTATCCTTTTTGTTTGGCTTATCCTTTAGAAAAAGAATTGGGAGAACTTGGAACTCCACAAGAATGGCAAGTTGAATACAAATGGGACGGCATTCGCGGACAAATTATCAGACGAAATGATGAAGTTTTCATTTGGTCGAGAGGTGAAGAATTAGTAACAGAACAATTCCCTGAAGTTGCAGAAACAATACAGGCCATGAAAGGAAATTTTGTTTTAGATGGAGAAATACTTGCGGTAAGAGATGGTAAAGTTTTAAATTTTAATGAATTACAAAAAAGATTAAACCGAAAAAATTTAACTAAAAAAATGCTTTCGGAAATTCCGATTGAAGTTTTTTGTTATGATCTTTTAGAATTGGAAGGAACAGATTTACGTGAAAAACCAATCTCTGGAAGACGTGCCATGTTGGAAGAATTATTATTAAATCAAGCTCCTGAAAATATTAAACTTTCCCAGGTTATTGATTTTGAAAATTGGGAAGATTTAAATCAAATCAGAGAAAATTCCAGAGATATCAATAGTGAAGGTTTAATGTTAAAACAAAAAAATTCACCTTATCATTCCGGAAGAAAAAAAGGCGATTGGTGGAAATGGAAAATCAATCCGTTAACGATTGACGCTGTTCTCATTTATGCCCAAAAAGGAAGCGGAAGGCGAAGCGCTTATTACACGGACTACAGTTTTGCCGTGAAAAATGGCGATGCTTTGGTAACGATTGCAAAGGCATATTCAGGCTTAACCGATAAAGAAATTATGGAAGTCAGCAAGTTTGTCAATAAAAATGCCATTGAAAAATTTGGACCTGTTCGTACCGTAAAACCGGAGTTGGTTTTTGAGATTGCTTTTGAGGGAATTGGTTTTAGCAATCGACATAAAAGTGGTGTCGCATTACGATTTCCAAGAATTGTGAGATGGCGAAAAGATAAAACGGTGAACGAGATTGATGATTTGGAAGAAATTAAAAAACTGATTCAATAAATTAAATTTATAAACGCAAAGACACAAAGAATTTATTTATAATTGAAAATATTTTTCGTTCACAAGGGCACTTCGTTCAGCAAATGACAGCAATAAACCTTGGCTGAGAACGAAAAAATATGCAGAAAATATTTAAAAAATATCCTTGCGAACCTAGCGTTAAAAATCAAAAAACAAAACAATTTGGCTGCATTTGAAAATACCGACGGATTTAAGGTCATTCAACAATGGATGGCTGATAAAGGCAATTCCCCTTTCAATTTTCAGATAGAAACTTGGCGGAAATTCGGCAACGGATATAGCGGAATGGTCATTGCTCCGACTGGTTTTGGGAAAACTTTTTCCGTTTTTTTAGCCCTAATTTCAGATTTTCTAACGCATCCTGAAAAGTATAAAAAAGGATTGAAAATGATCTGGGTAACTCCCCTTCGTTCGCTGTCAAAAGATATTGCAAAGGCAATGCAGGAAGCGATTGATGAAATCGGATTAGATTGGCTCGTAGGTGTTCGAAATGGCGATACCGATCCCAAAGTAAGACAGCAACAGGTGAAAAATATGCCCGATATTTTGGTGGTGACTCCCGAAAGTTTACATCTTCTTCTAGGACAGAAAAATCACCTCCGATTCTTTACAAATCTCCAATGTTTTGTGGTGGATGAATGGCATGAATTGTTGGGGTCAAAACGTGGAGTGATGGTTGAATTAGGTGTTTCTCAATTAAGAAAATATGTTCCGAAAATGAAAATTTGGGGAATAACAGCAACCATTGGAAATTTAGATGAAGCATTAGAAACTTTAATTCCTTATCCTATTAAAAAGACTAAAATTACCGCCAAAGAGCATAAAAAGATTGATATTATTCCTGTTTTTCCTGATGAAGTAGAAATTTTGCCGTGGGCAGGGCATCTCGGGCATAAATTAGCGGATAAAGTGGTTCCGATTATTTTAGCTTCTAAATCAACGATTGTCTTTACCAATACCCGAAGTCAGAGTGAAATGTGGTATCAATTATTGTTGGAGGCTTATCCTGATTTTGCGGGTCAGATTGCTATTCACCACAGTTCAATTGATGCTCATTTAAGAATCTGGATTGAAGAAAATTTAAGTAATGGCAAGTTGAAAGCCGTTGTTTCCACTTCATCTTTAGATTTAGGTATTGACTTTAAACCTGTTGATACTGTGATACAAATTGGTTCTGCAAAAGGGGTTGCAAGATTCCTGCAAAGAGCAGGAAGAAGTGGTCACTCCCCTTTTGAAACCTCAAAAATATATTGTGTCCCCACCCATTCTTTAGAGTTGATTGAGGTTGCAGCATTGAAAGAAGCTGTTAAACAGAAAGTGATTGAGCCTCGGGATCCGCAGGTGTTGTGTTTTGATGTATTGGTTCAGTTTTTAATGACTTTAGCAATTGGTGACGGATTTTATCCTGAAGAAACCTATGAAAGGATTAGACAAATCTATACTTTCCAGGAAATTAGAGATGAAGAATGGAAAAGCATTCTTGAGTTTCTGACGATTGGCGGAAGTGCTTTAAAAAGCTACGAAGAATATCACAAAGTGGTTGTGATGGAAGATGGCTTATTTAAAGTAACCTCCCGAAAAATAGCCATGCTTCACCGGATGAATATGGGGGCCATCGTAAGTGATGCAATGTTAAAAGTGAAATTTATTTCAGGTGGTTACATCGGAATGGTTGAGGAATATTTTATCTCAAGATTAAAAAAAGAAGAAAAATTTATATTAGCCGGAAGAGTGTTGGAAGTCGCGATTGTGAAAGACATGACGGTCTATGTTCGATTATCAAAAGGAAAAGCGATGGCGCCAAGTTATTTGGGCGGAAGATTGCCTTTAAGCTCTAATTTAGGACATTTTTTAAGGGAAAAATTGTCTGGAGCATTGAATCCAAAAGCTTCTGAGAAAGAACTGAAATTTTTACATCCATTATTGGCAAAACAGGAAGAACGTTCTCATATTCCGAAAGATGATGAATTTTTGGTTGAATTAATTAAAAACCGCGAAGGCTATCATTTATTTATGTATCCTTTTGAAGGACGTTTGGTACACGAAGTGATGGCGGCATTGATTGCTTATCGGATTTCAAAATTAGCTCCAATCTCCTTTTCAATGGCGATGAATGATTATGGTTTTGAGTTATTCAGCGATAAAGAAATTCCCTTAAATGAAGAGAATTTGCAAAAAATATTAACCAGAGATAATTTGATGATTGACGTAATTTCAAGTATTAATTCTGCTGAGATGGCGAGAAGAAAGTTTCGTGATATCGCCGTGATTTCTGGAATGGTAATCCAAAATTTTCCGGGACAACAGCGATCTAATAAAGCCTTGCAAAGTTCTGCGGGATTGATTTTTAAAGTGTTGGAAGATTACGAGCCAAATCATTTCTTAGTAAGACAGGCCTACACCGAAGTTTTTAATATGCAGTTGCAGGAACAAAGATTGGTTGAAGCCTTTAAACGAATAGAAAAATCAAAAATTATTTTGAAATTTGCCAATACTTTTACTCCTTTAAGCTTCCCGATAAAAGTGGATAGTCTACGACAGACATTATCAAGTGAAAGTTTAGATGCAAGGATTAAAAAATTGATTGAACTGGCGAAAAAAAAATGAAAAAAGATGAATTTTCAATGAGTTAATAGTTAATTTATGATAGATTAGCTTCCTGTTTCTGACATCCAGCTTCTAACAAAACGATATGAATTTAGTAATAAAAAATACAATTATTCAAAATGAAACTTTCACTTTAACGAACCAGCGTGCGTTGTTTTGGAAAAAGGAAAAAGCCCTGATTTTATCTGATCTTCATATCGGAAAAACAGCTCATTTCAGAAAAAACGGAATTGCTTTAGCGAATCATATTATGAAAAATGATTTAGAGCGATTATCAATTTTAATAGAATATTTTAAACCTGAAAAATTTATTGTTGTTGGAGATCTTTTGCATGCCGGCGATAATTCTGATGTTGATGAATTCTGTACATGGAAAAATCAATATTCAAATATAAAATTCTATCTCGTTGAAGGAAATCATGACCGAATTTCCAAAACTTTAGTCCAAAAATTATGTCTTGATTTTAGAGCCAATCAATTAAAAATTAGTGATTTTGTTTTTGTGCATGATTTTGATAAATCAATCGAAGGTTTTCAGATTACAGGACATATTCATCCTGGAGTTGTGCTTAATTCTGCAATAAAAAAAATAAGACTTCCCTGCTTTGTACAGACAGAAAATCAGTTATTGCTTCCGGCTTTTAGTGAGTTTACAGGTTTGGATACAAAAAATCTTCCGAAAGGCGGAAGATTCTATGTTTTTACGGATTCTGAAATTCATGAAATTTAGAGTATTATAGCATTTTTTTCATCATTAAATCAGTCTGTTCATCATCTCCCAACCTGAAAATATGCTTGTCGAATTCAACAAAACCATTTTTTGTATAAAAATTTACGGCTCTTAGATTTTCTTCCCAAACGCCTAACCACAGATATGATTTCTTCTGTTGTTGTGCTACTTCTAAAGCTTTGTCGTACAATAATTGTCCTACTTTTTTGCCGTGATGACTTTTCTTAACGTAGATACGCTCGATTTCAAGAGAAGTTTCATCTTGTAATTCTGTTTGAGCTTGTCCGGAATTTAATTTCAAGTATCCTACCGCTTCATCTTCTTCCCAAGCGATAAAGAAAAATGAATCGGGATTATTAAGTTCTGATTTAATTTTTTCTGTATTAAAGCTTTTTTCAAGATATGTTTTCATCGCTTCTTCCGAATTGCTTTCTGCAAAAGTTTCAGAAAATGTTTGGATTCCGAGGTTTTGTAATGTTTCAAGGTCTTCAAGAGAAGCTTTATTAATGATAATTGATGACATTGATTAGAATTTTAATTAAAATTATTAAAATAATATTTTCTTAAAAGCTTCAGAAGCCAAATGAACCTGTATCGCCCAATCGTCTGCTGCATCACTTCCGGCATCATCTGAGATATATTTTAAACATAGAAACGGAATATTTTCCTTCATCGCGATCAATGCTAGTGGATAGGCTTCCATATCTACAATATTATAATCGGTTTCAGAGTGATTCATTTCAAAGCTGTCGCCGCTTCCGCAAACGCCTTCTTTTAGCTCCTGCTTTTTCAAACCATATTCCAACACAGGCGGAATTCCGGACAAAGGTGTTTCATATAAACTGAATCCAAGACCTCTTACATCCATATCTCGCTGGATAAATTTTGTACAGCAAATAACTTCGCCTTTATTAAAACTCTTGCTTCCTGCTGACCCCAGATTGACAATCAGTTTGGGTTTTCTGAGATGAATTTCTTTGGTTAATTCCATGGCTGCATTTACTTTACCAATTCCTGTAACCAATTTATTTTTATCATTAAAATCTTTCCCGGCTTCGGAATCTAAAGCAAAAACAAAAAGCGTATCGGAAACAGGAAAATGAAGTTCGTCGTTTATTTTTATCATGAAATAGGAATATTAAATGCTGCAACCATCGGCATCACAAGAAGCTCCGCCATTAGAAATATCTTTAAAAGGAACTACAGTTTCTTTATAGGTCTGTTGAAGGGCTTCTGCAAATGCTTCTACAGGCTGTGCGCCTGAAACCGCATATTTCCCATTCAGAATAAAAAATGGAACACCGCTAATGCCATTACTTTTTGAGTCTGTAATATCTTGATTTACTTCGTTATCAAATTCATCAGAACTTAAAACCTGTTTTGCTTCTTCCTGATCAATTCCTAATTTTTCAGCAATAGAAATCAGTACTTCAAGATCTCCAACATTTTTACCTTCCAGAAAGTGGGCTTCAAATAAAGCTTCTTCTGCTTCGGAAGATTTGTTGTATTTTTTAGCTAAATGAATCAATTTATGGGATGAAAATGTATTGGTAATTAATGCTTTCTCAAAATTAAAATCAATCCCCGACATTTTACCCATCTGTGCTACCTGACCAATCATTTGCTGAGCCTGAGCATCCGGAAATCCTTTCTTTTCTTTGAAATATTCAGTCGTAGTTTTTGTTTCCAAAGGGTCTAACGTCGGGTCCAACTGAAAGCTCTTCCACTCTACTTCTACTTCATCTTTGAATGGCAATTTCTCAAGTGCCTGTTCAAAATTATGTTTTCCTATATAGCAAAACGGACACATCACATCCGACCAGATTTCTACTTTCATTTTTTCTTATTTTAATACTTTAATGAATCTTCTGTAAAGATTTCTTCACTTATTTTAAGTCAATCAAAGTTAATATATCTGGCTATTTCGACCAAATATATTACGGTTTATTCCCCGCATAGTACCACAGTTTTTTCTCTGCGTTCCAACAGGCTTCTCACTCCCATCATGATGAAGGCAAGAAGCCCGAAAACAAGTCCAATCCAAGGATTAAACTCTACCCCTTTGGTGATGATCATCCATCCGCCTACGGTTGTTCCAAGTGTTACACCTAAATTACCGAATGAGGTTGCCAGGCTGTTGGCGAACTCCAATGATTGGGGTACTGACGAAATCATATAAGTAGAAGCATTTAGAAAACTTGGAGAATAAAGAAATCCCCAAATACCAATGACAACAATGGTTGCCAGTAAATTTCTATCTGAAAAATATAATAAAACAGGTACTAAAATAGTTCCGGAAAGGAAAAAAGCGGTGGTTCTCGCTATATTTTTATTCAGCATTTTTCCTGAAATCCAATTGGCAAAAGCGCCGATGATCCCGAATAGAAAAAGCATATAGCTAATCATTGTACTGTCCATTCCTTTTGCTTTGTTCAGATAATCCGCAAAATAGCTATAGGTGGAAAACCAAGCCGTGATCATGAAAAAGTTCATCAGCGTACTGATGATAAACGTAGGCTGTGCTAATATTTTAAGCTGACTTCCGTAAGATTTTTTCTCTTTTACAGGCATTGGAGGCAGTAAAAAATAAATTCCTGCCAAAGCAATTACACTCACAACAGACTGAACGATAAAAGAAGATTCCCAAGACCAAACACTCGATAACCATGTCGCAAAAGGAACGGTAGTTACCATAGCCAGTGCAACACCGCTGAATACAATTCCCATCAATTCATTGCTGTGTTTTTTATCGGCATGAGAGACTGCAACCGATAAAGCACTTGCAATGTAAACAGGCTGTAAAAATGCAGGCAATATTCTCACTAACATCAGCAACCAGAAAGGTGGCGAAAATGAGGAAACGACTCCCGTGATCAGAAACATAAATATGGCAGCAAACATTACTTTTTTACGATCAAAACCTGACATTAATAATGTCATAAAAGGTCCTGTAAGCGCAATAATCAATGCGAAAGCACTTAATAAATACCCAGCTTTATCGATGCTGATTTGATAATGTTCTGCTATCTGAGGAAGAATACCAATCACACCGAATTCCGTTGTGATAACGGCAAGAAAGCCCAAACATCCTATATATGCGAATTTTTTCATTTTTCTTTTAGTCTAATTTTTTTGTAAATTTTAATGCTGCAAAATTAGAATACAAACCCTAAATTTGCACTGTACACAGTTAATTGTATGGTACTAACAAATTTGTAAGTAATGGCAAAGAAAAAGGAAAATTCAACGAACAGTATTAATTCACAATATATTACGGAATGTGATTTAACGTATGCAGTTTGCAAAACTGGAGGAAGATGGAAACTCTTGATCTTATGTAAGCTTGAAAACGGCAAATTGCGTTTCAGTGAGATTAGAGACCGAATTTCAGGGATCACAGAGAGAATGCTTACCCTACATTTAAGAGAAATGGAAAAAGATGGATTACTAAAAAGGACTGTGTATGCCCAAGTTCCTCCAAGGGTAGATTATGGATTAACAGAAATAGCCAGAGAACTGATTCCTATTTGGAGACAGTTGGAAGATTGGGGAAAGAAGCACAAAAAATTAGTAAAAGAGCAGCTATTGGAAGTTGATGAAAATTGATAAAATTTATTTATTCAAATATTTTAAATTAAAAAAACACTCTAGTTTCCAGTCTCTTTATTCACCTTGTTACAGAATAATATATGGGCAATTAAAGCCAATAATCCGAAGGATGCTCCCACGAAGCAAACGCCGTCCCATTGCGCATATTGCCATGCGATAGAAGCCAGCCATGTTCCTAATGATCCACCGATGAAATAGCAAACCATATACACGGTATTTAATCTGTTGACAGCATTAGATTTTATTAAAAAATAATTGGTCTGATTCATAATGTGACTGGATTGCACACCTAAGTCCACAAGGATTACGCCCACAATCAATCCCCAATACGTTTCACCTCCAAAATACGTGAACGCCCAACTTCCCAACACAACCAATAAAGAATAAGAAATAATTCTGTTAATGTCTAAGAATTTTTGAAGTTTTCCAACTTTTGCAGCAGCTAAAGCACCCACCGCACCTGCTAATCCGAAGCTTCCTACAACGGATGCTCCTGCATTGAATGGTGGTTTTTCCATATGAAAGACCAATGTTGTAAACAAAGCACACATCGATCCAAATGCCATCGCACCACGAAATGAAGCAAGCTGTAAAATAGGTTGTGTTTTGGCTAAATGCCCCACAGAACGCATCAATTCTTTATACGTTCCTTTAAAATTAGGTTGCATTTCGGGTAACATTTTGTAAACTGCAAACCATACCAGGATCATCAGTCCTGCAGCGATTCCAAACATGGCTCTCCATCCCCAGACATCGCCTACAATTCCGCCTATAAATCTTGATAAAAGAATTCCTAATAATAAACCCGACATCACAGTTCCGATATTGGAAGATTTCTCTTTATCAGACGATAGTTCTGCGGCAATTGGGATAAATAATTGAGGAATTACAGACGTCACTCCTATCAGTAAACTTGCCGCATACAGCATCCATAATTGAGTTGCAAAAGTCATCCACAATAACGATCCAAAAACTAAAAATAAATCGATAAGAATTAATCTTTTACGTAAAAATTTATCTCCCAAAGGAACAATCATTAATAACCCGACCGCATATCCTATCTGAGTAAGCATAGAAATTCGGCTGGCTGCACTTTCAGAAACGTTTAAATCTTTCGAAATAAGACCTAATAAAGGTTGGTTATAATAATTGTTGGCAACTACAAGTCCGGAAATAATGGCCATTAGCCAAATTACAGTACGCGAAATACCGTTGGAAGCGTTCATCTGCATGGTAAAAATTTACTTCAAATTTAGTTATAGAATTCTTGAATTTTGATGTATTTCAAATTGTTAATGATTAATTATCAGATTAATGAAATCAATCAGAAAAGAATGTCTTTTTTAGAGACCAGCAAAGGTACTTATTTTTGTAAAAAAGAGATTTGTATAAATTATCTATTTTCGAGTGTTTAATTCTTTTTTTTGTTGGAGAATCGCAAAGGCGCAAAGATTTTTAATCATTACACTGCTTTAAGGCGCAAGAAAATCATAGATTTTCAGCAAACGTTTATATAACACGAGATAAATTTTATCGCAGATAAAATCCTTGCGCCTTAAAAACATTATTTTAATTATACTTTGCGCCTTTGCGATTTTCCAACTACACAATGTTTTAATATTTCTGTTTTCCATTGAATTCAAGCACTTTTTTGTACATTTATCTAATAAGATTAATTAGAAAAGATAGATTCATGAATATTCAATTAATATCAAAAAATGCATTGGTAGGAGCTGCTACCCAAGGAATCGGAGCAGGAATTGCTCTGGAACTGGCGAAATGTGGGGCAAATGTCACCGTCATGGCTCGGAATGAAGAAAAATTAAAAAGCTTTGTGGCTTCCTTACCCATTATCAATGAAGAACAAGAACATCAATATTTGGTAGCTGATTTTTCTGATTTTGAAAAGTACAGAGGCATTATTTCGGGGTATTTTAAAAACAATTCAATTGATATTCTTGTCAATAATACTAATGGTCCTGAGCCCGGAGTTGCATTAGAAAAGAATGTGGATGATTATCAGAAGGCTTTTGATCTGGTCTTTAAGACTGTTTGTGAAACCACAAATTTGGCGTTACCTTATATGATCAGACAAAATCACGGGCGGATTATCAATGTCTCTTCTCTGTCGGTAAAATCACCGATTAATAATTTAGTGCTGTCAAATTCTATTCGTTCTGCAGTGGCAGCATGGGCAAAAACCTTAGCCAATGAAGTTGCACAGCATAATATTACGGTGAACAATGTTCTCACTGGATATTTTGATACTGAACGAATCAAAAAACTGATTGATCACGAAGCAGAACAAAGCAATCAATCTGCGGAAGAAATAAAAAAAGGAAGAGAAGATAAAATTCCTATGAAAAGATTGGGTAAACCTGAAGAATATGGTTATTTGGTCGCTTTTTTAGCTTCAGAATATGCTGCTTATCTTACCGGAACCAATATTCCTCTGGATGGAGGATTGAATAATACATATTAAAAAAGAGGTTCGTATTGAACCTCTTTTCGTTGTTTATTTTAAATCCTTAAACTGTTTGTCAGCGGGAAAAACATGCTGTACTTTTTCTACGGTAATATCTGAATTGACTTCAAACTCTGCATTTTGTTTAATGTCTAAAGATGATGCCCCGACAGAAACTTTATATTTTCCTTTTTCAGCGATCCAGGCGCTTTTATCGGTGATAAATGAAGCTAAATCTTTTGGATTAAGCTGCAGAATAAGTGTTTCACTCTCACCAGGCTGTAATTCCTTCGTTTTTGCAAAAGCTTTCAGTTCAGATTTTGGTTTATCAATCAACTTGTTCGGAGCAGAAAGATACAACTCCACCACTTCTTTTCCGGCAACTTTTCCGTTGTTTTTAACCGTAACACTCACCTGAATTTTATCTTTAAAAGTTGGTGAACTGATTTTTATATTTGAATAATCGAAGTTGGTATACGACTTTCCAAATCCGAATTCATATGAGGGTTTTACATTGAAAGTATTGAAATAACGGTATCCGACATAAACTCCCTCTTCATACGTCACTTCTTTTGGGTTTTCAGCAGGAACTCCCGGAAAGTTTTTCGCAGATGGAGTATCCGAATATTTTACAGGGAAAGTCATCGTTAATTTTCCGGAAGGATTTATTTTCCCGGAAATAACGTCTGCTACAGAATGTCCACCTTCCTGACCAGGCTGCCATGCCAATAAAATAGCATCTACTTTATCTTTCCACGATGCCGTTTCAATAACACCGCCGATATTTAAAATTACCACTACTTTTTTACCTTTTGCATGGAAAGCTTTTGAAATTTTATCCAGCATTTCGATTTCTTCAGTCGCCAGATTAAAATCATTATCAACGACTCTATCGCCGCCTTCTCCCGAATTTCTTCCTAACGTAACAAAAGCAATTTCTGAAGTTTCAGCTTTTTTAGCTAGGAAGGCATCATCCATTTTCATTTCGGGAAGTCTTTCCGGCAACGCTAAAATTCCTCTGGCTTTTCTTCTTTCTTTTTCCGCGGCTACTTCTTTTTCGGCGTGAGGCTTGTATAAATCCACCAATTCTTTATCCAGTTGATAGCCTGCAGAATTCAGCCCTTCCAATAATGAAACAGTGTGTTTGTTATTGACACTTCCACTCCCCGTTCCGCCCGTGATCCAAGCATAAGAAGTAACTCCGAATAAGGAAACTTCTTTCTGCTTATTGGCAAAAGGCAATGCACTGTTATCATTTTTAAGCAATACCATTCCTTCTGTGGCGGCATTTCTTGTCACTTCTGCATTTTGGGCAAGATTGGGTTTATCGCTGTATTTGTATTGCGCGAAAGTCGGAGTACGGAAAACATACTCAAGAATTCTTTTTACATTGAGATTGGCAACTTCCTGAGATAATTTCCCTGAATCCAGGGCGGCAAGAAGTACCTTTTTCTGTGCGGGAATTCCCGGCATCAGAAGATCGTTTCCTGCATTCATCTGTTTTACAACATCAGAAATTCCACCGCTTTGGATAGATTCAAACCCCGGAAAACCTCCGAACCAGTCGGTCATTACAATGCCTTTGAAGCCCCATTCATTTCTTAAAACCTGAGTCAGTAAATCTTTGCTGTCGGAAGTATAGACTCCGTTTAACAAATTATAAGAAGACATTACCGTCCATGGCCGAGATTCTTTGACCGTAATTTCAAAACCTTTTAAATACAATTCTCTCATCGCACGTTCTGAAACATGGGCATTGATAGTCAAACGGTTGGTTTCTTCATTATTAGCCGCAAAATGCTTAACAGAAGTTCCTACTCCCTGAGACTGGATTCCGTTGACAATTGCTGCGGCAGTTTTTCCTGAAATTAAAGGATCTTCAGAATAATATTCAAAATTTCTTCCGTTCAACGGGTTTCTGTGAATGTTTAAAGCCGGAGCCAAAAGGACATCTACTCCATATTCTTTTACTTCATTTCCCATGGCTTTTCCCACCTGCTCCAGTAAGGTTTTGTTCCAAGTGGAAGCCAATGCTGTTCCCACCGGAAAGGCCGTTGCATAATAAGTTTTTGAATCATTATCTCTGGTCGGAGCTATTCTTAACCCTGCAGGACCATCGGCAACTACCGTCGCAGGAATCCCGAATCTGTCAAAGTTGGCTGTTCCTCCCGCAGCTCCTGGAACAAGCCCCTGTTTAGAATCTCCTACAGGTCCTGTCAGTACTTCAATTCCGGGCATTCCTGTTCCGATCAGCAAATCAACTTTTTCAGCATTCGTCATTTGTTTGACGATGGCATCAATTCTTTTATCGACAGAAAGACGGCTGTCTTCCCAAGGATCTAATTTTCCGTTTCTATTTAAATCTTTAAAGGTTTGACCATTTACCGTAATGGTCTGAGTATTTTGCTGAGCATTTGCAACTGCTGATGTCGCCAGTAACACAAGAAATAATCCTGAATTTTTGGCTTTCTGAACAAGTTTGATCAATGCAGATTGGTTCTTCTTCATATTTTATTTGTTTGAATTAAATAATTTGAGTTTAGCATAAAAATCTTCGAACATCAGTCGTATATCTAAGTTGTTTATAATGAAACTATACTTGTAATGATTGATTTCATATGGTATTATTATTACCACAAAAAGGACAAAAGTTTTTTATGATTGAAATAAAAGATCAAAAGTTCACATAAGATAAAAATCCAAGATTTTTGAATACTGTTGTGTTCTTAAATAATTTATTAATGAAACTTTTTAACAAAGCATAAGCTTTTGTTTCTTTTGTGGTTACATATTAAAATGTTATAAAAACTTGTGGAATTTCAACCAGTCAAAATAGACATCCGACCATTTGTCGACAGGTAAATTCTGAATTCCCATTCCGAAACCGTGGCCTCCTTTTTCATACATGTGAAGTTCTACAGGTTGTCCTGCTTCCAGCCATTTATTGTAAAGCTGAATACTTTTTGGAGCTAGTTTCAACTGATCATCAGTCGCTGCACAAATAAACATCGGTATTGATCCCAGAATTTTTGAATTCAAAATATCCTCATTGGGACCACCGTAAATTGATGCGGCAAAGTTGGGTAAGGTTGAGGCCTCTTTACTGTGAAGTACACTTTCTAAAATGACACTTGCTCCGGCTGAGAAACCGATTACCCCTAATTTATCAGTCTGAATATTTAATTCTTTAGCGTGAGCTCTTACATAAGAGATAGCGGTTTTAATATCCTCGCCTGCCATTACTTTGATCGGAGCTGTTTTAGCGTCAAAAGCTTTTCTGTCTTTGATATTTTCCATCATTTCACGGGCAGGATCGTTGGATTTTGTTTCCAGCAAACGGTATTTTAAAACAATGGCTGTTATTCCGTTTTCGGCGAGTTTTTTTGCGAGATCAATCCCTTCTCTGTTGATCGATAAACTTTGAAAACCACCACCCGGAGCAATAACGATGGCTGTACCATTTGCTTTAGCTTTGTCGGCTTCGAAAACCAAAATTGAAGGCTGTGCTACATTGTAAACAACCTCTGTTTTAAACAGATCCGAATACGTTTGTGCTTCTTTCTGCTTCCAGCTTTCTGTCCCGGATGCTTTACCAGTGTATAACGGGATACTTTTTTGAGCATGTATATTGTTGATTCCGATAAGGAATACACCTGCTATGATAAATTTTTTCATTTCGATTAGTTTTAAATATTTTTTAACCACAAAAGACTCAAAATACTTACATTTAAGTAGTTATAAAGTTAAAAGCCATGCTGTTGATAAGTACACTTACGTTTTTTGAAAATCTTTGATTTTCTTCTTATGTGAACTTTAGTACTTTCGACATTTTAAATTCTTATATTCTTTTGTGGTTTAATTTTTATTGAATTATTTCACGTATTTCTGTGTTCTTGCATCTTTAATAATCCCTGACCAGTTCAACCCGTACCCGAAGTCATAGGCATGACCTTCCGAATCTTTGTAAGGAATTATATCAAACGGAACATCTTCTTTCTGAGTTTCCACTGTTTTCATATCGGCAGGCATCTGAAGCGGCAATAATCCCGATGGCTCATATTTTCCTGCGATAATATCCACTACAGCCTGATTGGACACATTGAAATTCACTAAAATACCGTCAGAATGTTTTTCAAATTCAGAAAAAATCATTGGCTTTGAAGCGGTCACAGAAACAATGACCGGTTTTCCGTTCATTGCTTTATAAGTATTTTCAATATTCAATAAATCAGTGAAATTTGTGGCGGTACTTGTCTTATTCCTGAACGTTCTGTCTTTAACCGTTGGTGCCACCACCGCATCTCCTGCCGCAATACTTTTTTCACGGGCATCTGTTGCCGTATAAGTTTGATATTGAAGAGAAATCGGAAGGTATCCGTTTCCGCCATCTTTTACATCAACATCGCTGTAGCCTCCTTCTTCACTGTGCGGACTTTGAACAAATACGATGGCAAAATCTGCTTTGGTCGGATCATCTGTAACGTTGTAGTGTTTTTTAACAAAATCTAAGTCAACAGGATACTCTAAAGACGGAGCCGTGTACACTCCCCACCAATTGAATGTTGCAGGAGAATATCTCTTCGGAATGTAAACAGTTTTTCTTTCTTTAATAGGAAGAACCTGAGCTTTATTTTTCAACATGACAATAGATTTTACCTGTGCATCGTATCCCGCTTTCATGAATTCAGGATTTCCTACGATCTTTTTGGTTTCTTCCACGTTTACATAAGGATTTTCAAACAATCCGGTTCTGAAAATATTCTTTAACAGACGAACGGCTGATTGCTCGAAACGGGTACGCATATATTTTTCACCATGTTCTTTTACGCCCATTTGATAGGCTTCCAGAACAGGTCCTTTATCATTATTTCCTCCAAACTGATCAACTCCGGCTTCCAGTACTTTGTAATGACGCTCTGCAATTGACAGTTTTTCAACACCCCAGGGCTTTCCGGCAAAAGTTCCTGGAGTTTTTCCTTCTTCAGCAGTAATCAGCCAGTCGGTGCATACTACCCCATCATAACCATATTTTCCTCTTAAAAGATCAGTAATTAAATATTTGCTGAATCCATTTCCTACATTTTCACCATTATTAGTATCCTGGTTAAAGCTGATTGTATAGTAAGGCATTACTGCAGATGCTTCTTTGGTTCCGCCATTTAATTTAAAAGCTCCTTCTGTAAAGGGTTTCACATGATTTTGGAAATTATTTCCCGGATAAACGGCATATTTTCCCATGGCCCAGTGACCGTCACGACCTCCTTCTTCAGGGCCACCGCCAGGCCAATGTTTTACCATTGCATTAACACTTTTGTAACCCCAGCCATTTTTAATCACGTCTTTTCCAAAAGAAGTCTGGAAACCATCGATATAACCTCTTGCTAAATCAGTAGTCAATTCAGGGCTTTCGCTGAAAACGTAGGCAATTCTGTACCAGCGAGGTTCTGTTCCTAAATCGATTTGCGGAGATAAGGCGGTAGAAATTCCCAACGCCCGGTATTCCTGGGCAGCAATATTTCCGAATTTTCTGACCAGTTCAGGATCAAAAGTCGCTCCCATGGCCAGTCCATCCGGCCAAAGAGAAATTTGCCCGCCTGCCCCTTCATTAAATTCAGCAGTAACAGAAGCAGAATGCCTCGGGTCAGTACTGTTATTGGATGGAATTCCAAGTCCCAGACCTTCAATATAAGACTGTAAATTGTTATTCCATTTTGCAGCGACTTCCGGTGACTGTAAAGTGGTTACCAGAACATGGCGAAGATTGTCATCTTTTAAAAATTTCTTTTGCTGATCAGTAAGATCCCATGGATTGGCGCCGCTTTCGCTGAAAAACTTACCATTGTATTTTCCCGCTCTAAAACCTTCAGATGGAGCCGGAACTGCCTGGTGAGCACTGTAAAGCATCAAGCCGGCGATCTGTTCAACAGACATTTTGGAAGCCAGATCTTTTGCTCTTTCTTCCACAGATAA
>Ga0302167_10000605_pt1 | contig 16854 bp, 20 predicted proteins | sample I_Fen_N1_1_FD_193496 | JGI IMG/M metagenome (GOLD analysis project Ga0302167, IMG submission 193496) | Peat permafrost microbial communities from Stordalen Mire near Abisko, Sweden - I_Fen_N1_1 | ecosystem: Environmental > Terrestrial > Soil > Wetlands > Permafrost | place: Sweden: Abisko...
TTATTATTTTTGATCCCATTCTTCCGCATGCACCTGTTACAGCTATGTTGATCATTTTATTCATCTCCTTTATGAATTTGAAAGAATTGTCAATATAAATGGATTAACTCTGGAAACCCATTTAACTAGTTAAAAAAAGGATTTAAACAGTTTGAACGATTTATCCTAAATAAACTAAAAAAAATATAGGAGTTTAATTAGGTTTAAAACATTTAAACCAGATTTAGGTCCTTTAAGACATTTTTGAGCTTTAATGTGCTTTCGTCCTTCATCGGAGCTAGTGGCATCCTTACATGTCCTGCTGGTCTTCCCATCATGTTGAGGGCATCCTTAGCAGGCACTGGATTTGATTCAATGAAAAGGACTTTCATTAAGTCGTAAAGCTCGTAGTGTAGTTTCCCTGCCTTAACAAAATCTCCTTCTAGTGCTGCGTTGACCATTTGGCTCATTCTTGCAGGATCTACATTAGCAACAACACTTATAACACCTTTTGCACCCATTGAAATCATTGGTAGGGTTAGATTGTCATTTCCAGAAATTACAATGAAGTTTTTAACATCTTGATCCTGAAGCCCTTTTATGGTAGCTGAGACTTTATCCATATCAGGATTTGCCTCTTTAATCGCCACTATCTTATCAAGTTGGGCCACTTTAACAATTGTTTCAACATCTATGTCTGTGCCTGTTCTTGATGGTACATTGTAAACTATAATTGGAATGTTGGTTGACTCTTCCAACATTTTATAGTGCTCGTAGAGTCCATGTTGTTGTGGTTTGTTGTAGTATGGTGTTATTACTAGAGCCGCATCTGCACCTGCATTTTCAGCATGTTGAACAAGTCCAAGTGCTTCCTTTGATGAGTTGCTTCCAGCACCAGCAATAGCTTTGACCTTCCCGTTTACTTCATCAACTAGGATGTCGATCATCTTTCTCTGTTCGTCGTGGGTTATGGTAGCAGATTCACCGGTTGTACCGGCTGCAAGTAATCCGTCAACCCCTCTATCAATTAAATAATTAATATTTTCACGCATTCCTGCTTCATCAACCCCATCCTCTTTAGTGAAGGGGGTCACCATGGCAACTGTTGTACCTTTCAAATTCATTCTAAGACGCTCCTTACAAGTTCATAAGCTCTTTTACCATCATTCCATTCCACGAAAATAACTACAGAAGTTTGACTTGAAGAGATCTCAACTATGTTGATCTTTTTTTTACGTAGAGGCTCTGTTATCCTTGTAATTATTCCCGGAGTATCTATAAAATCCTGACTGGCAACCGTTATCATTGCTATGTCTGTTCCAACTGAAAGTGAACTTAGATCATTGTTTTCGACTACAACTTCGTGTAGTATTTCATGGGCATTGTCCACAAGTGATTTGTCTATGAAAAGTGTTACTGAGTTCTGGCCAGTGGATATACCATAAATATTGATATTCTTCTTTGCTAGGGCATCTGTGAGTTCTGATAGTACTCCAGTTTTAGTTAAAATCTCTTCTCCTACCACTGCGATAACAGATATCGGTTCTACATTTAATGCTGTTGTTTTTAGCATGTGGTTTCCTGCAGGTCCTATGATTTCGGTTCCAATTGCAGAGAGATCACCGTGCTCAAATCCTATGATCTTGGCATTTATAAGTGGATCCTTGTACTTCAATGCGTGGGGATGCAGTACCTTCGCACCGTGTGTGGCAAGGTCTCTCATCTCCTCAACTGATATTTTGTCCAGTTTCTTTGCGGACTGGAGCCTGTTAGGATCCGTTGACATTACACCGCCAACATCTGTTACAATAACCACTTCTTCTGCTTTGAGACAGTGCCCTAATAGAAAGGCTGTTATATCACTTCCACCACGACCCAGAGTAGTTAGAGTACCTTCCTCATCTTTTCCAAGGAAACCGCATAAGACGGGTATTATACCCTGATCTAGTAGCTTCAATAGTTCCTTAGTTTTAGTCTCGGTTAACTCGAAGTTGACATTAGCATTTAAATAATTATTGTCGGTAATAATGGGCCAGATATCCATATACGGATCAAGATATTCAGATTTAACACCCAAGGATTCTATTGTAGATGCGAACATTCTCACACTGGTAATTTCACCCATTGAAACAATGTCTGCTAGCTGTTTTTCTGTAATAGACTCGCCTATTGCATCGTCAACTGTCTTCAGGATTTCATCGGTGGTTTTATTTATTGCACTTACTACAACGACAACCTTTTTACCCTTCATATATTCTTTAACAACAGATTCTGCAGCTTGTTTTATCCTTTTTCCATTACCTATGGATGTTCCACCGAATTTGGCCACTATTATTCCCATTAAAATTCACACCTTTATTTTCAACCTAAAGCTCTAGAAATTAAGCATCTAGCAAAAAAAAAGTTTTGCTTAAGGTTGCTTAAGATTCGTTCCTTACTAATCTTGTTACGTATCCAGCTATTTTGTTTCTCAAATGTTTGGTACTGACTGTTGTGTATTCCTCTACTAATTTTTTGTTTTCATCAAAGTCTGTTGTGAATGTACCCTCGTAAGTTTCAATCAATTCCTTGGATGTTCTCTTTACAAATGATGTTCTAATGTTTCCCATAATTTTACCTCCTTAAAATCTTTTTTTGTTCTTCTTTACTCATATCAGTTAATATTTTTATTATACGGGTAAGACTGACCTCATCAATTTTTTTTTCACTTGCTATTTCTTTAATTTTAAGTTGAATATATTCTTCCCGTTTCTTGTCTTCAATTTCTATGCCAAGAACCATCTTGGCTTTTACAATATCACGGGCTATGGATGTTCTCTTTTCAATTAGATCTATTAACATCTCATCCATTTCATCTATTTTTATTCTTGAATTCTGAAGCAGTCTTGAAGCTTCTTCCCTATCCACTGTGAATCACCCTAGTACCTTCATTTTCAACTTCTGTACGTATGATTTTTCCTGGTTGGGAGCTCCATGCTTCCACAACACTGTCCACATTTTCATGTGAAACAATTGCAACGAATGATGGACCTGTTCCTGAAAGTCCAGCTGCTGTTGCACCTGCTTCCAGAGCATCCAGTGCAATTTCTGGATTAAATTCGAGTGATGCACAGTATAGGAGTCCGTTTAAAGTCATTGCATTGTATATATCACCATGCAGAGCCTCTTTAAAGGCCAGTTTAACCTGTGGGGCAATGAGTTTCATACGCCTCACATTAGATTGTGCAGTGTGTGAACTTCTATTGGGCATATATATTAATATAATTTGTTGATGCATATCCTCCATCTTGAGGATCATCCTCTCTGTGTTGTTGGTGATGGTGAGACCACCAAAATATGATGCACTCGCATCATCAAATGCTCCAGTAATGGTTACCCCTGCTTCTAAAGATGCATCAACCCCAATATTCAGCAGTTCAAGATCGTTAAAGCCAATTGAATTGGATTTAATTTCGTATTCATTCATTAAAGCATTAACTGTTGCCATTACAACAGCGTTCGATGTTGCACTACTGCTTGAAAGACCAGAAGCTACAGGAAGCGTTGAACTAGTTTTAACAGAAAATCCTGTTTCAATTTCATTTAATTTATAATGTTCTTTAAACTTCTCAACCACCCCTCTGACACACAATTCCATGAGCGTGGTATCGATATTAGCTTCAGCATTGCAGATAATTGATGATGGATTTGATCCTTTCAATTCAACTTCAGCTGTAACGTAAAGTTTTATACCAAATGCAGAACCGCATCCTGTTGATATTGCATTTATTATAGTGGCAGAACCTGGAGATTGTACTGTTGTCTTCAACGTGATCACCTTGATCAATTATTAAGTAAGGTTATCAAAAAAAATACAAATTTTTTGAGCATTAAAACGATTAAGAATTCATATATTGATCAATTCTTATATAATAGCTTTTCATTTTAATAATAGTTTATAATAGTATAGATGTTGGATTATATAAATGATTTCAGATTATAGAATGATATTTAAACTGATTTTTTTTATATCTTAATGGTTTTTATATTAATTCCAATATTTAACATATTTCAATAATCAAATAAATGATGATTACTTAACAAAGACTTATTTAAGGGATTTAACGAGATTTTTTATTTATGACAAATATTTATCAACTAATGAGAATGGGAAATAATTATATAAATGAAATAGTAGATTTATATTACTTTGCAGACAAAATAATAATGTAATATCTAATAGACGAATGAATAAATAATATTGATACATTTATAAAATCATCATAAAACAAACAAGATAAATTGTTATAGATGGATCAAAACAAAAATTTCTATTAAATCTTAATCAGGATCCAAATGAAAAAAGACACTAAAATAGTTATATCCATTATCGTAGGAGGATTATTCATATTAGCCCTACTCATGATAGGATTTTTAACATTAATCGGTAGTTTCAGCAGCAATAAATTTGATGCTTCCCCCAATGGTGACACTGTAGCAAATATACCTTTACAAGGAGAAATTGGATATGGAACATCATCCTCATCAGGTGAAAATATTATTTCTCCTGGAATGATGCAAGATGCTATTTTAAAGGCAGAATCTGATAGTTCTGTAAGTTCAATTCTTATAGATGTTGACAGCCCTGGAGGATCTCCTGTTGCCAGTGAAGAAATTATGAACACCATCAAAAATAGTAAAAAACCAGTTGTAGTCTGGATAAGTGATGTAGGTGCTTCTGGAGCTTATCTTGCAGCTTCATCTGCAGATAATATCATTGCAAGCCCATCATCCATGGTAGGAAGCATTGGAGTTATAATGCCTATCACAGACCTTTCAAAATATTATGAGCAAAATGGTATCAACAAGTCATCTATAAAAGCAGGTCAATACAAGGATATGGGTGCAGATTACAGGCCCCTAACAACTGCAGAAAAGAATATGCTCCAGGGAATGGTTGATCAGGATTATGATCATTTTATAAACATTGTTTCAGAAAACAGGCATCTTGATAAAAATTACACAGAAAGTATAGCCCAGGGTAAAATATATACCGGAACACAGGCTAAGGATGTAAAGCTAGTAGATGGAACTGGTGGAAAAACCAGTGCACTTGATATGGCTGCAAAACTAGGTGGAATAAAAGGAAATTACAATGTAATCACCATATCGCCATCATCGGGCATTCTAAATATCCTAAATAACCTTTCATCACGAATAGCATATTCAATTGGAATGGGTATTGGAAACAACTTGGAGAACGGTACCAGTAACAACTTTAATCTTCCTTCAATTTATTAAATGATTATGTTTTAAAGAAATGTGAAAAAATGTTTTATTTATTTAGAGGTGAAAAATATGGTAGTTAAAATTGAAGTATTTACATCCCCATCTTGTCCATACTGTCCAATGGCTGTCCAACTGGTGGAAGATGTCCAAAAAGATATGATAGATGACGTAGAAGTAGAAAAAATAGATATAATGGTTGACCAGGAAAAAGCAAGAGAATATGGCCTAATGGCTGTTCCTGCCATAGCATTAAATGGGGTCGTAAGATTTGTTGGTGCTCCTGGAAAAGAAGAGCTTTTAGAAGCTATCAAAGAAGAGATGGCAGAAAAAGAGACTTAAATAAGTTTAATATAAAAAGATATCTGAATTAACATGGAAAACAGGGCGATTCCAGACAGATACCACTTAAACAAGTCTGAATATGGAATAACCACCGGTAGTGCAGCAACTGCAGCTGCACTTGCAGCCCTACTCTCCATAAAGGGCAAAGTAGAAACTGTAAATATACAAACGCCCCTTGGTGAGCTTAATATTCGTGTTGAAGTTTCAAAAAGATTGAATACTTATTCTGGAAGGGCATCTGTAATTAAATATCCATACAACGACCCTGACGTCACCAAAAACCTTGAAATCTTCGCTGATGTGATTATAACACAAACTCCAGGTATAACTGTTGAAGGTGGCGCCGGAGTTGGAAGGGTTACAAAACCAGGTTTGCAAGTCCCTATAGGAGAAGCTGCAATAAATCCCACTCCTAAAGAAATGATAGTATCAAACCTCTCAAGGAACCTGCCCGATGGTATGGGAGCAGAAGTAACAATATGTGTACCTGCGGGTGAAGAACTGGCCAAAAAGACTCTTAACCCCCGTCTTGGTATTTTGGAGGGTATTTCTATCCTTGGAACAACTGGTTTTGCACGTTCAATGAACTTAAAAAGTTATAAAACATCTTACAGATGTCAGATCGATGTTGCTGTAGCTGAAGGATATAATAATCTTGTTTTTGTACCGGGAAATATTGGCGAGAGAATTGCTAAAAACATCCTTAAAGTTGATGGCGACCAAGTAATCCAAATGGGAAATTTTGTCGGATACATGTTAAACGAAGCCGAAACAGAAGGTGTAAAAAGTATAACATTACTTGGACACGCAGGAAAGCTCATAAAAATCTCTGCAGGCATATTCAATACCAAACATTCCATTGCCGATGGAAGACGAGAAATAATAGCAGTTCATTCTGCACTTTTAGGTGCTGATAAAGAATTAATCTCAGAAATATTCAAATCCAATACAACTGAAGAAATGATAACTCTACTTGAAGAACATTCACTAGTCCAGATGGTTTTCAATAGCATCGCAGAAAGTATAAAAATTATCTGCTCTGAAAGGTTTAGAATTGATTTTGATGTTATAATAGTAAATATGAAAGGCAAGGTTCTCAACAACAATCATAAAACACCCATAATTTCAAAAAAAGAGATTAAATGATGGTTTTTTCTGAAATATTTTATGGAGTCATATGTAATTAATCAAATTTCTAGATTCCCTCCATTTTTTCAAATCAAAAAAATACAATCATTTATAGTTATTTTTTTCTTAAATTGATAATTTTAGAAACTTTTGGAAAAGTTAAAAAAATGTTAATTAACTTAAGTAGCATAAGAGTTATCATATCGTGTGGTTGAAAAATATTCAGAAAATAGCTAAATGTGGAGATAGATTTTAATGGTTAATAAAGAATTCACACACCTGTCAAATAAAGGCGTTAAAATGGTTGAGGTTGGAAACAAAGCTGATGTTAAAAGAACAGCCACAGCAAAAGGTAAGATAAATCTGCAAAGTGTTACAATTGATATGATCAAGAATGATGAAATGAAAAAAGGAAACGTACTTACAACTGCCCAGATAGCAGCAATAGGTGCTGTAAAGTCAACCCATCATGTGATCCCGTTATGCCATCCACTTAAAATAACTGGTGTTGATGTGGATTTTAATGTTGAAGATAATTTTATCGAAACAGAAGTTACTGTTAGATGTACTGGAAAGACGGGCGTTGAAATGGAAGCACTGACCGGTGTTAGTGTAGCTCTTTTAACGGTTTGGGATATGGTAAAAAGTGTTGAAAAAGATGAAAATGGACATTATCCCTCAACCAGCATATATGACATTGTTGTTTCTGAGAAGAGAAAAGAATAATCTTTAAAATTTATTATTAATTTGATTTAGAGAGTAAAACTGATTTTTATGGATTCTACAGACACTAAAATTAAGGAAATTATAAAGGAAAGCTATCCTAATATTAAGGAGTTTAACCCTGCACAGAATGCAGTGATAGACTCCGGATTTTTGGAAGATCAAACCAACTACATTATAGCGATACCCACCGCCAGTGGAAAGACAGTTCTAGGAGTAATGGCAGCTTTAAACGCTGTTTTAAATGGCGGTAAAGCTGTTTATGCAGTTCCACTAATTTCGATACAAAATGAGAAAGTTAAGGAATTTAAGAAGTTTGAACAATTTGGAATAAAAGTTGGGAAACATCCTTCATCCTCTGATCTGGCAGTTATGGTGTTTGAATCCTTCGATGCCATCACCAGATTTTCATGGAATACTCTGAGGGATATTGATCTCCTTATTGTTGACGAGTTTCATATGATAGGTGAGTACTCAAGGGGACCAACCATTGAATGTGCAATAACACGTTCAAGAATATTGAACCCCGGTATGAGGATCATAGCACTGTCTGCAACTCTTAAGAACATGAACGAACTTTCCTCTTGGTTAGATGCACACGTAGTTCAGCATGATTTTAGACCCGTCCCGCTCTACAAGGATGTGCTCACAACTGAAGAGATGGAAACAAAAAACAAAAACGAGGTCATTGTAAAGATACTGAACACATCCATTGAAGAATCATCACAGGCACTGGTCTTCGTATCAACCAGAAGATTTACAGAATCCCTTGCCAAATACACATCAGGAAAGATAAAAAGAAGAATATCCCCCGATCAAAGGTCAAAATTCCATGAGGTCAGCCAGAAAATACTCGACGTTCCGAGAAAAAGGGGATCCTTGCCAACCGAAGTGTGCCTGAAACTTGCTGAATGCGTTGAAAACGGTGTAGCATTCCACCATGCTGGCCTATTCGACAAGCAGAAAGAGATAATAGAAGATGAATTCCGAGCAGGTAACCTTCTGATGATAACAGCTACTCCAAGTCTTATGTACGGTGTAAACCTGCCCTCAAAAAATGTTGTTATAAGAGATTACACCAGATGGACTAGTCAGGGACCTCAGCCAATTCCAGTATTTGATTATGAACAGATGTCAGGTCGTGCAGGTCGCCCTGGATATGATACAGAGGGTTATTCTTACCTAATAGCAAAGAGTGTTGATGAGGCTTACAACCTTAAAGAACATTATGTATACGGAGAAATAGAGACGACTAACTCCAAACTAATTGAAAACAGAGATGCAGTTTACAGGCAGATTATAACACAAGTAGCATCCACTCTGGCTAAAAAACCAGCAGACCTTCTTGAATTTTTTGATAAGACATTTTATGGTTTTCAGATGGGTAACAATGAATATTCAAACTCCCTAGGTATAGATTCAATGGGATATGAAATTAATAGCTCACTTGAATTTCTGGTACAGAATGGTATAATAATGCCCACTCCCGACGGGCTTAAAACAACAGAGTTTGGAATGTTAATAGCAAAGAGCAAATACACTGTTGAAACTGCTGTTAGGTTGAGGGAGTTTGCAACAAGATCCTCAGAAATTAATACAAGCCAGCTTCTCTATGAAATATGCAAAACCCCAGACATGCCAAGAATAAGTTTTAAGGGACGTAAAAGTAAAGAACCAGTAAGGGATAAATTGAATAAAGCAGAGGTTTTTGTGGTTGATATAGGCAATACCGAAGCAACTGCAGCCACACTTATGGAATGGATGGATGAAAGGAACGAATATGAAATTGAAAACGCATTTAATGTTTACGCTGCTTCTACCCGAAGATCGGCTTACGAAGCTTCACTTTTAGTAAAATTCTTCAAGAATATATGTAATGTAATAAACTTCTATTCTGGAGTAGATGTACTTGACATGATGTCTGCACGTCTGTATTATGGTGTTAAACCGGATATAATTCCAATGGTGATGAGTATAAAAAGACTCGGAAGAAAAAGAGCCAGATCTCTTGTAAAAGCATTTGGCGAAGATTTAAGATATATTACTCGTGAAGAACTCTTGAAAATAGATGGAATTGGACCTAAAACCGCCGAAGCAATACTTGAGAAGTACAGTAGTTGATAACGTTTTTATTTCTTCAATTAATTAATTTGGAGAATTATTTTGATGGATAATATTACAAAGGATAAAAAAAAATGATCATAGAATTTGAATCTGATGTTACTGGGATGACCAGACAGGAACTTCTTAAATTACTAAAATCTGAAGCTGCTAAAATTCATATAACTCATATAATGAAAGCATGCAACTATTTGATAGCTGAAGGTAAGTATGTTCAGCCAAACTACAGAGAAAAATTCTACAATGCCTACATACAGAGTTTTATTTTAAGGGTCAAGGAAATAAAAGAGGATAATAATATTTATCCTGAAACAGTTGATATTAAAGAACTTAATAATTCTCTGGAACTATTAAAGGAACAAGAAGCTCGGATGAGAGAAATTTATCCAGCTGATCCCTATTTCCCAATTATATATCAAATAATATCTATTTACACAAGTTACGTACTAGATGAGCCAATCCATGTGGTCGGAACAGAGTTTCCAGGTGGTTTTAAGATCAGATATATTGATGGAAAATATTTATGCCCAGTGAAAGAGAAACAAAAAGATAATCCAAATGCTGTGTGTGGATTCTGCATAGCAGAACAGGATCCCGAGTTACAATAAACACTTACAGACAGAATTTACTTCACCAGATTTTATTTGAATAGTTTATAGAATATTTATTGTTTAAATTAATTTTAAAGCTATTATCGGAGTTTATAAATGAAAGAAAAGCTCGAAGACCTTGATATCAATATGAAGATAACAAAGAATCATCTCAGGGATGTGGTCAAATTTGAAGCAAAAAATCTTCATATGAAGGATATAATGCTTGCAGCATCCTTTCTTAGAGAAGATGCTAAATACATGCCGTTATATTATAGAGAAGATTATATTGAGAGATTTTCTAAAGCTTTTTTCAGCAGAATAAAGGATATTAAAGAGGATAAAAACAAGTACCATGGGTATGTAGACACAGGAAAACTTATAGAATTTCTTATGGTTATTGATAAGCAGAGTAATGATGCTAGAGGAGATAATGAAAGATGTTTTGTTAGAATCGCCAGGATAATAGCCACCTACACTACTTTTATTCTTGAACAACCTATTCATCCTGTTGGAACCAAGTTTCCAGGAGGATTTGTACTTCATAAGGAGGAGGATAGCTACTTATGTCCTGTAAAAAACCGTCAATTAGAGAATCCAAGTGCACTCTGCAAGTTCTGCGTTTCTGTTCAGGATGAAATTGTGAATAAATAATTAAAAAAATAGATTTAAATAAGATTTTTGAATTAAAAATTTATTTCACAAAAATAATTGAAACTTAAAATATGGAACTAAGCCTTTTTTTCTTTAAAAACTGAAATCCAAGTTACCTTGACCTTTCCCTTTTTGTTGGCCATTATAGTGTCTAAAAGTTGAATTTTATCATCAAATTTGTCCATGTATCGATCCTTGATCCCATTCCATTTCTCGATGTCTTGAACAGTCCACTCCTCAATTTCTTCCTTTTCAATTTCATTGATCCATTGATCGAGTTTTGATTGGTTCATATTATCCTCAGATAGGCAAAATTTATCTTCAAGGATCTTGACACCTTCCTCTTTACCATGAATCTGGGTTGCTCTTTTGACTTTTAACATATATCCACCATCAAAATTGAATATTTTACTCATTTTTCTATAATTACCTAAGATCCAGGAGTTCTTGAAACACTTTATAACTTTTCTCGGGGTTTTTTAGTAATTCCAATAGTACAACTGCATTGTTGTGCTCTTCATCCTTGGCTGAATAGAGCAGCGTGATTGTATGATGAATCTTTTCTATACTTCTTAATTGTTTAATCAGTTCTTCTTTATCCTTAAGTTCGTCTAAATATTTGTTTTTGAATCCATTATATCTTTCTGGATCGTGTCCGAACCACTTTCTAAGTTCGTTACTTGGTGCAATCTCTTTCAGCCATAAATCCACTCTTGCTTTCTCTTTTGATAACCCTCTTGGCCCACAATCTATCAACCAAAATTCTGAAATTGTCTTCCTTCTCCGGAGCTTGGTAAACTCGTTTGATTTTGTACATGCCAATGACCAATAGTACTTCCGATTTGGTTTATATTTCTATTGGGATAGTATAAATAACTTTCATAGATTTTGGCCATTATTCCTATATTTCAACCAATTTCATATCTATCAATATGATACATATTTCTGGTTTTAGGACTTAAAAATAATCTATAATTTACAAAATTGTCAATTACAATTCAGTAGATACTTCAAAAATCGTTTTTTATGAAATCATTAGCTTTTACAGCACTGTATGTTTTTCCTTTGTAGGTAAATACTGATTTTATTGCTCCATGTGGACACATCGAGACGCATCGCATACAATACTCACATTTGTTACCTGTTAATGGATATTCGTCGAGTTTAATGTTTCCAACAGGGCATATTTCAGCACATATCCCGCATTTGTTACATAGAGAAATCTTAGCCCGGAATTTAAAGTACTTCTGATGCAGACTTATTTTAGTTAGCATAAGTCCAGCCTTTGAAATAAGGTTCATGGCATCAGAAAAAAATGGGACACGTCCCCATCTTGATCTCCCCTCTATTAAGGCCGTTGCATACTTTTCAGCCATTTCAAGCCCTTTTTTAACCTTTTCCATATTGGTTTTATCATCTTGTATAAAGAAGATATTCACTGGCATTACAATCTCACATGCCCCAATGGGTTGATATCCCTTCCCTTCAAGGATTGTACGAAGAGGGCCTACCAAACCCCCAGAATATCCTCCCATTGTATCTACCATAAATATTTCGGTGCCTTGTACTTCAGGAAGTGATTTTATAAAATCCCATACTAAATTATAGGTAGATAATATTGCTACTGGAAATCCTAGGCCAATTGTATGTTCAGTATTCACATCAGAACCTTTTGAAAGTTCGATCTTTTCAAGATTAACATTATACCCCTCCCATTGAAAAATTTCAGCCATTTTTCGTACAACTAACAAGGTATTTCCCGTGCCTGAGAAGTAGTAGAGATCTATGTTATTTTTCATGTTGACCAAATAATTTTTTTAATATTCTAATACTAAATATTATTAAATATTATTTAGTGGTTTTTAAAATTTTTAATATTTAATAATTTTTTTACTTCATATTCAACACAGTTTTAAATTAAAATTACATAAAAAAATACTAGAATATTTTTTTATATAAATGTAATAAATTTTGTTTACATGGATTATATCCCTTAATATTACGTTTACCTTGATTATACTCCTCTTTGCTAAGAGATATTTTTCTATTACCAAACTATATACCATAGTTAGATCAATAGAAACTTGAAGTAAAATTATAGATGATCATAATAGAAAATAATAATATAATTTTTATTAAACATTCTAATTCTAAATGGAATTATTCCATTTTCAAATGAATATATATTGGAGAGGATAACATTAGCGATTTAAACGACTTTTTAGAGGCTTCGGGCAAAATTAAAGAGATAAGTATTTTTGATGAAAAACTTGTCGACTTTGAAAATGAATTGAATGCTCTAGAATCTGAAAGAACTGGTTCTCAGTTAAAGGTTTCTAAAGCTGAGGATAAACTCTTGGAACTCAAAGAAAAACTTCCTGGTTCCAATAATGGAGTTGAAATTAAAATTGAGAAAGGCAACTCTGAACTCAAAAAACTATTGGATTCTGTATCACTCCTAGACAATAAGATCTCTGAAAAAAACCTTGCAAAGAATGAAATACAAACAGAAAGGGATGAACTAGTTAAAAAAAGTTTAATGATTCTTCATTCTACCATGAAAAAGGAGCATCAAAAAGCAGATGAAGAACATGCTCGTTATGTTGAGTTATACACTCAGGAAAGGGCTAAAAAACATGATCTTGAACGTAAAATGATGAATCTTAAGATGATGGTATATAAAACTTATGGGTTAAGGTTAATTTAACCATTTTACAATTTACTATTAAGGTTATTTTTTTTTCATTTAATTTTGTTCAATTGACATCGGATCCAATAAAATGTACATCTCAGCTTTAAGGGGCCAGAGATCTGCAGATAATGAAGATGATTTAGTATGAATATTAATAATAAAATGGTGATTTAAAGTGAAAGTAATGGATTGTAAATTAATACAAAATGGTGAAAGAGTAGTAGGCACATGCCCATTATGTGGTGAAAAAACTAGCCATGGAGCATTAAATGGACCTAGATTATGTCATTCTTGTGGTGAAGATATATTCATTTATTATCCTGGGCTTAAAGATGCAGGCAAATGTCCCCCATATAGGTTCACAGATGTAGAATTTGTTTGATGATGAGGACTATAAATAAATAAAAATTATAGATAATAATTATTCGATTAATTTTCATAAATTTTTTTTAAATTTTTTATTAATTTTATTCTCAAACGCACTCTATCTCAATAGGGATATATTCTATTTGTCATACATTTATTTCCACAATATGGAGTTGATGTTTACATGAGAGTGAGTGAGGGAGTACCTAACGGAAGAATAGCAGAGTTATATAACCCTGAAATGTTCCAGGAACATGAAGAAGTCATTATATTTACTAGAAATGAATTCAATCGGTTTTATACTTCTATGCGGGAGCAGATAGACTATTGTTAATGAAATAGATTTATATTTTGATAGAAGTGAAGACTGGAAGTTAATTGGATATTGGCCGAAAATATTGGAGAGAGTACATATCTTAGATGTAAATATAAATTCATTATTAAAAGAAGAACCATTACAATGCTATCTTGATGCATCCTTATATAAGACTACTAAAAGTTCTCATAAAAACGTTGCAGCATCTAAAAGAAAGGTATCAGTACAACTAACTCTTCCAATATAATTAAATCAGAATTAGCGAGGGTTTTCACACCCATGACTTTATATGTAGCCCCTAATAACCAAGATATCGAGCATTATTGGTAATTATAAAAAACTGATATAAGGCAGGCAAACAATTAATTTAAGATAAATATAGGAAATTATGGGTAACTAAGGTTAATTATTTGGATATTGGTAGAAACCAGGACTTTTACTTAAGATACTTGGATCTGATACGTATCTCTATATAGTGATAACAAAAATATCGAACTTATTTTTTTAATTCTAATATTTTTAAATTGATTAAAAAAACTCCCCGTCAAGGGTAATTGCTGTATAATTAGAATTTTAAAATTTTTAGAATATATTTACAGGAGAATATATTTATGGATAAAAAAAAATTATTTTATTACCTCAGTTTTTTAAGCATAAGATCTATTTTTTCAGGCAAAAAAACTAAACGTGAGATAATGGGAGTAATCACGACCTTGATAGTATTCCGTTTAGGGATCTATGGTGCAATGGCACTGACAAATTTTCACCCAATGAGTTTTCTTACAGATATTTAATCTGACAATTCCTTAATCCCCTATTTTAATATTTAGATTTACAAGTTAAAAAGATGTATTAATAAGTAATTTAATTAAATCTTTTCATATTAAATCCAATGAAATAGCTGACTCCATCGATTGCATGATTGCTTGTTCAAGCAGCTTCAAGATAGATTTGATACTTAGAGTATTTAAATAAGAAGACATTGTATCCTTCATAGTTAACTTTTATGAGTGCATTTAGACTTCGATATAGGGCAAGCTATCAATTTAGATGCGAGAATCACGATAACTTTTCACAAAGTACATCGATTAGACTCATATTTCATAGTTGTAGATTTTATTTTTAAGATATCAATTTAACTCTGACATAATTCTTTTTTCTTAAAACACATAATTGAATGAAGTAAATCCAATTTGATTAGAATAGCAATAACTGAATATAATAATGAAATATAAACACTTATTAGAATAGCATCTTTTTTGGAAAAAATAAAAACATATTTAAATTGATAAAAATTTATTCTGCAGAAAAGTTTTCAATATACCAGTCAATAAGTTCGCTTGCAATACTTATCTTGGACGGCATAGGAGTAAGTTCATCCACGTCAAACCATTTTGCCTCTATTATTTCTTTCCCGTCAACATTTATCTCACCACTTTCATAATTAGCTGTAAAACCAATCATCAGAGAATTGGGGAATGGCCAAGGTTGACTTCCAAAATATTTAATATTATTAACTTTCAAACCTACTTCTTCCATAACTTCTCTTTTTATACCTTCTTCTAAAGTTTCTCCTGCTTCTATAAATCCTGCTATGAGGCCATACCTATTTTTAAGGCCGTATGAGTGTTTGGCCATGAGAATCTTACCGTTCTTTATAATTGCAGTTATCACGGCTGGAGAAAGGCGTGTATGACTTATAAATCCACATTCCGGGCAAATTTTGGCTATTTGATTTTCCATAATTTTAGTTAGGGAGCCGCATTTACCGCAAAACTGGTGATTTTTATCCCAATTTACAATTTGAATTGCTCTTCCTGCCAAAAGAAATAAATCTTCATCTAACATTTTGTACAACGAACGTAAATCAATGAAAGCCATTCCTTCCAGTGCATTTGTTTCAGATACTTCTGTACATTTGCATGGATGTCCCTCAAGTGTACCAAGATAATGTGTGCGAATTGGGGAAATATTCAGATCCTTTAGATCTTTTATAAAAGGAATTTTATTATCTTTTCCACAATTTATGAGCAATTTATCAGAGTTAAAAATAAACCAGTAGGCAGGGCTATTGTTTTTATAGTTAGGAGTAACTACAGGATTGTAACGTTTGTAAATACTTTCTCTTAACATAACTAATAGATAATTTAACCTTTGGATAAATAATTATTCATTAAAAAAAAGGAATATATTAAAGTAAATGAATATAGAATTCTTTGGAGACTCATTTTTCAACAACCTTCAGGTTTTCTTCCAAATAATAATCGGTTTTTGTTAAAGTGTTGGATCTTCAAGGTATTTACCTTCCATATTAACCATTATATCATGTTATTAAATTATATCTTCCAAGATAACCCCTTTTTACATAATTGTTATATGCATTTAAATTATACGTTATATTATTACCACAAAATATGCCTTATTTGATATACATTCGTTAAATCAAACAATACATTTAGGATATATATATTCCAATATTGAGTACTTTATAATGTTCATTCAATTTATTCTTGAGTTATGCATTTGTTTTGTATCTTATGATAAGTAAGTGTTAATTTAACCTCCACCATCACAGAGCTCGTTGCTCATATCAACATCATCAAATTTGTTTTTAGATCTTTTTATTATTCCATTCACTTTTTCTTTATCTTCGATTTCTTCTTTTTTTTCTTCTG
>Ga0302167_10000608_pt1 | contig 16811 bp, 9 predicted proteins | sample I_Fen_N1_1_FD_193496 | JGI IMG/M metagenome (GOLD analysis project Ga0302167, IMG submission 193496) | Peat permafrost microbial communities from Stordalen Mire near Abisko, Sweden - I_Fen_N1_1 | ecosystem: Environmental > Terrestrial > Soil > Wetlands > Permafrost | place: Sweden: Abisko...
ACTTTTCGCAACTGAATATCTGGTTTTGCATCACCTAATTTTAAGAAATCGATGATCTTCTCATTTTTCAATCCTGTGAATTCAGGAATTTCATCCATCGCCGTCGCAGAAGTTAAAATTCTTTGAGAAAGACCTCTCAGAGAATTAGAAATGAATTCCATATCTTCATGAAAACCAAGCTCCAACGCTTTATCAAACTCATCCAACACCAAAGTCTTGATCGTTTTCGGATCAAAATTGTTATTTCTTAAATGATACGTAACTCTTCCCGGAGTTCCGATCAAAACAGCCGGAGCTTCAATTAAATTATTGACCTCAATTTTTTTATCATGACCTCCATAACAAACAGAAACTTTAAAATCCGTTCCCATAGATTTGAAAACCTGCTCAATTTGCAATGCCAATTCTCTTGCCGGAACCAAAATTAAAGCCTGAATTCCGGAAACATCTTTTTTTAGATTTCGAAGAACAGGAAACAAAAAAGCAAGCGTTTTTCCAGAGCCTGTAGGAGAAAGCAAAACAACATCGGTATTGTTTTCAGTGGTCTTGTATGTAGATTTCTGCATCTGATTCATATCCTGAATCTGCAGTTTTTGATATATTGATTCTAATTCCATTTTGCAAAGGTAGTAATTTTAGGTGGCAGGTTTTAGATGATAGATTTCAGAAAAAGGTAAAAGGTAAAAGGAATTAGGGCTTAGCTTATGCGATGTCATTCAGAACGGAGCGAAGCGGAGTGAAGAATCTCTATTCTCAATCATTTAAAAACTTCTATCCTCCCTCTTCCAGCTTCCTTTCTTTTTAGGAGCTATTTCCCGCTTTCCGCACTCGCTATTTTTTGGTTTCTGCGGCGGCAAAGCCGCCGCAGAAACCAAAAAATGAGCTCAAACAAATGCTGCAATCGGGGCTAGGCTTTAGGATATAATTTCAACAGTAGGATATAGTCATAAAGTTTGTCACTCCGTAGCAATCTAAATTCATTTGTAGAGATTGAATTTTAAAATTCTTGTTTGTCAATTACTTCGGCAACCTATTCAACATCTCTTTTCCTCTCAACAAAGTGACTGCATAGGCTTCATCGGGATTAGAAATTGATTTTTCGTAAAAATCTTTAGCCGTACTAGTATTTCCCTGAGTGAAATTGATATAGCCCGATATTTCGTACATGAAATTACGAAGCTTGAGATCTTTTTCTTCTTTAGCAGATAGATATTTTAAAAGTTTTTCAGCGGAAGTCAAGCGGGTGTCTTTGTATGGTTTGATGTCATATCCGCTAGGTTTGCTGAACCAGTAATCCCACATGGCGCCGTTATTATGTTCGTTCCATGAATATTTTATCAGCTGTAATGCTACTTCCAGAAGAGCAGGATCTAGGTTTTTATTTTTAGGATCCGATTTTTCACTTTCTGCAATATATCGGTCGATTGTAGTTTCTGTTCCTTTATTCAGCATTTCCTGAAAAATAGATTCTTTAAGGTATAAAGAATGATTCTTGGAGAAATTTTCATAAGCAAATGAAGTAGGGAAGTGATCTGCCAGATTTTCTATATGGTAACCTTTTTTGAGCTCGGATTTTAAGTCAATTTTATATACTGTATTGTAGTCGTGAAAAAGATAGACGTAGATAATTCCCTTTTTAAGATCACATATAGTAGAATATAAAGTATTCAATTCTCCTTCCTGATGGGTTTTATCTAAAATGGTTTTCAAAAAACCAATATTATTTTCCTTAGAAGCGGCAAGCATTTCATTGGCTATGTCGGGTCTTCTGCATGACAGTTTTCCATTGATCATATTGCAGTTTGAATTTACCTGAAAATCACCCCTCTTTTCTGTGATTCCTCCGGGAGTGATCACAATAGAGTTTCCTTCTTTATCAGCCAGGATGGCTTTGGCAGATATTGCATAGTCATATTTTTTCAACAGAACCATGGCTTCTTTTACATTTTTGCATTTTCCTAATATTTCCCACATCAGATCTCCATTGTAAGGATTTTTCAGGGCGAGTTTGCTCAGGTCATAATTAGCTGCTGCAAAATCATAGAAAAGTCCATATTCGTTCATCGCGGAGGCAGACTGCATATCCGGTGCTCCGAAGCTAATGGATCCATAGCGATCTTTAGTAGCAGGATTATACCAGATTCTTGTAAAAGGAGTCATATCATCTTCATTAGCCGCAACAAATGTTTCTCCACCTCTTGAACAGGAAAATATTGTGCAGGCTTTTACCGAATTAATGCCAGATGAAATGATGCTGATTAAAATTAAAAGGAAATGTTTATACATGATATAGTTTTTATAAATATTGATGTTTTGATTCCAAAAAAATGATTTTGTTAAAGTTTTTTTGAAAAATATATTTTTATTTAAAACTCAGTTAATAACAGAGCTATGAAGGTTCTCAAAAATTCATGTATTTTCGAAGGGGAAGGGAAATAAAATCATTGTTGATATTAAAATAAATTTCATATCTTTGCACCACTTTTTGTGGGTAAGGTTTGAAAAGGTAAATTATTATAAATTAATTACTTCCGTATTTTTTAAATCCACATTTATTCAAACCATTAAAAAAGAAGGAATACAAATTTTATTAGAAAATGTCAAAAGAGACAAATTCAGCAGAGGTTATTTTAAACCAAAACGTAGCACCAGAACAATTTGATTGGGATTCTTTCGAATCAGGTCTTGATGCAGACGCAAGAAAAGAAAAAAGCGATTTAGAGGAAATCTACAACGGATCTCTTAGCAGTTTAAACGATAACGACGTTATCACTGGTAAAGTTGTAAGATTAACTGATAAAGAAGCTATCGTTGACATCGACTTCAAATCAGAAGGTGTTATTTCTCTTAACGAATTCCGTTACAACCCAGGCCTAAAAGTAGGTGATGATGTTGAAGTAATGGTAGACAGAAGAGAAGACAAAACAGGACAGTTACAGTTATCTCACAGAAAAGCTAGAACGCTTAAAGCTTGGGATAGAGTAAACGAACTTCACGAAACTGGAGAAATCGTTAACGGTTTTGTTAAGTCTAGAACTAAAGGAGGTATGATCGTTGACGTTCACGGAATCGAAGCATTCTTACCAGGTTCTCAAATTGATGTTAAGCCAATTAAAGATTACGATCAGTTCGTAGGTAAAACTATGGAGTTCAAAGTTGTGAAAATCAACCCTGAGTTCAAAAACGTAGTTGTATCTCACAAAGCATTGATCGAAGCAGATATCGAAGGTCAGAAAAAAGAAATCATCGCTCAACTTGAAAAAGGTCAGGTTCTTGAAGGTACTGTTAAGAATATTACTTCTTACGGTGTATTCATTGACTTAGGAGGTGTTGATGGATTGATCCACATTACAGACCTTTCTTGGTCTAGAGTGAACCACCCATCTGAAATCTTAGAAGACGGACAGACTGTAAAAGTTGTTATCCTTGATTTTGATGATGAGAAAACAAGAATCCAATTAGGTATGAAGCAATTAGAAGCTCATCCTTGGGATGCTCTTTCTGCTGATATGAAAGTTGGAGATAAAGTAAAAGGAAAAGTAGTAGTTCTTGCTGACTATGGTGCATTCGTAGAAATCGCTCCAGGTGTAGAAGGATTAATCCACGTTTCTGAAATGTCTTGGTCTACTCACTTAAGATCTGCAGGTGATTTCGTGAAAGTAGGTGATGAAGTTGAAGCTGAAGTATTAACTTTAGATAGAGAAGACAGAAAAATCTCTCTTGGTATCAAGCAATTATCTAAAGATCCATGGGAAAACATTGAAGCTAAGTACCCAGTTGCATCTAAGCATGTAGGAACTGTAAGAAACTTCACTAACTTCGGAGTATTCGTTGAGTTAGAAGAAGGTATCGACGGTTTAATCTACATCTCTGATCTTTCTTGGACTAAGAAAATCAAGCACCCGTCTGAGTTCTGTGCAGTTGGTGATAAATTAGATGTTGTAGTTCTAGAACTAGACATCCAAGCTAGAAGATTATCTCTAGGTCACAAACAATTGACTGAGAACCCATGGGATAAATTCGAAACGAAGTATGCTGAGGGAACTATCCACGCTGGTAAAGCGGTAGACGTTCACGATAAAGGAGCTTCTGTACAATTCGAAGATGCTGAGGTTGAAGCATTCTGTCCTTCAAGATTATTAGAGAAAGAAGATGGATCTAAAATCAAAAAAGGTGAAGATGCTCAATTCAAAGTAATTGAATTCAACAAAGAATTCAAGAGAGTAGTAGTTTCTCACACAGGTATCTTCAGAGACGAAGAGAAGAAAAACGTAAGAGATAACTCTAACAACAACAGATCTAACAATACATCGTCTTCTTCAAACAACGAAGAAAGATCAACTCTTGGTGATATCGATGCATTAGCAGAATTGAAAAGAAAAATGGAAGAAGGTAAATAATCCTTATCCCATTTCTAAATAATGAAGCCACTCGTAAGAGTGGCTTTTTTTATGGTTGATATTTTGGAGTTTTACATTAATAATAAATTATTTTTACAATATTTCACTATGTGTAGAAAAAATTATTATTTTTAAACAAAATTAAATAACAAACTTTTAACTATGAAAAAAACATTTTTATTATTCCTTCTTACATTGATGATGTCCGTGGGAACGCTCCGCGCTCAGGGTGAAGGTGGAGATTACGTTATTATGCTTGATAACGGTTTTTCCATTAATGATCAAACTTTTGCTGAAATGAAATTGGGAGCCAGCAAATTGGCTGAACAACTATTATCGTGCAATCCCAAAAATAGAGTTGCAGTCGTTCATTACGGAGCCGGAAAATATAATGCTCCTAATACGAGCTTTGCTCCGAGAATTTACATCGAAAATGATTTTACCAACGATCATTCTGTAGCACAGAATATCACAAGAAGACTTTATTACGGGGATCACTTTCATGAAGCATTAGGATTGGTCGGTAACGCGCTGGATGGTGCTTTCAATGCAAATATTATAAGTCCACAAACGTCTTTAACAAGAAATACTAATCCTTCATCTCCCCTTTATATCATTACTTTAACTGATGCAAACAGAAATGTGGGAGCAATAATTAATGGTTCTTATTTAGTGAATTATGCTAATCCTACATTAAATACCGATGATGCTTTTAAATATGTAATAGATTTTAAAATAGCGAGAGGCGCAAAATTTGCCTTTGTACATCTAACTACTGTTACAAACGCAACAACTCAGGCTGCGCAAAGAGCGGCTGCGGCTATTGCAAGCCCGGGTGGGGCATATTCAGGTTTAATTGAAAATTATCCTTCAGATCCTGATGCAGGTATATTACCGAGGCTTTATTATAATAGAACAAACGGTTTTGGATTATATAGCGAAGAAAGTCATTATTGGGCAAATATTGCTAGTAATATTTGTGATTCTTCAGGATGGGGAACGGTTAAGTTTGAATATGAACCTGGTCAGTGCAGAACTCAAGCGCAATATATTAATGGAAGTTATACGTTACCTGCTGGAGCAACTTTTGATGCTCTTAAATTGTCAATAACTGATGTTGATACCGGAGTATCTTACCCTGTTAATTTTAATCCAACATGGATTGGAACTCAGTTTAATTATGGGCTTCAAACTGCAGATTTTAACAGTGTTCCTTTTGGTGTGGGTAATTACAAATTTGTACTTACGCTGATTTATACTTATAATGGAAGTACATACGAAACATACAGCTGGAATAATTATCCGTGGTTTGATGTTGATATGAATATGGATTGTCCATTGAGAATGATGCCACAGTCTCTTGAGAAAAAAACAGGATTTAAACTTACTCCAAATCCTACAAATGGTGCATTTAAGGTAATTTTAGATAAAGATATTACAGCAGGATCATTAATGGTTACAGATGTTAGCGGAAATACGGTTTACAAAAAATCATTTAAAGATCAAAAAGACATTGAAGTTGATATACATTCTCAAAATCAGGGAATTTATATTGTAAGGGTAACTTCAGATAAAAATGAAACGTATTCTGAAAAATTGATTAAAAAATAATTATAATTAATAATTTGAAAAAAGACTGCCTTTTGGTGGTCTTTTTTTTGTTGAATTAGGCTGTTGATAGGTTGCTAATGAAGGTTTGGTTGAAAATAATTAATCATTTACTAATTATTTTATAAAAAATATAAATAAAATATTTTCTGATTATGAATTATTTGTAAATTAGCGCCTTTATTAGTGTATATGAAAAAGATAACTCTACCTCTTTTATTTGCTGCATTCGCAGTACTTCCTTCTACTTTATTCGGACAAGATAATGAGAAGTTGATTAAAGATTATATTTCTCAAAACAAAATTAGAGATTATAAAAAATCAGATCTTACGAATTTCATTATTGATAATGTTGATAATTCGAAGTCTCTAAATGGGAATATTGTGAAATTTCAACAGACTTATAACGGATTACCGGTATATAGTTCTGTAGGAACAGTACTTATTAAGGACAATAAAGTTGTCTATTACTTAGATAATTTTGTTAAAGATTACACTGCATCTACACCAAGTAATGCAGTAATAAATAAAAGTACGGCTCTTCAAAAAATTGCTGATGAGCTTGGAAATACAGATGTTTCTGCTTTTCCTATTCTTGGTTTCTTTGAAAAAGAAGGCAAAGCTAAAAATACAGCAAAACAAAGACTTGTATACGCTAATGATAGCAATGGAAATCTTCGTTTAGCTTACGAATACATTTTAGAAGAACCCAAATCTGCAAATTATTGGAATATTTTAGTCGATGCAAATGACGGTAAAATTATTGAAAAAAATAATTTGACATTATCATGTAATTTTACACATGATGCTTATTCTTCGGATCTTTCTCATGAGCATTTTGCGGGTAATTCAGATCAATTAATCGGAGCAGAAAAGAAAGCGGAACAGAATTTTGTTTTTTTCGTTCCTGATAATGCTTCATATAATGTATTTCCATTACCAATAGAATCGCCTACATTTGGCTCAAGATCTACAATTACAAATCCTTGGATACTTGCAGCTTCACCAGAAGGCTGGCATTCTGATGGGACAACTCATTATAGTATCACCAGAGGAAATAATGTGCATGCATATGAAGATACCGCAGGAACAAATGCCGTAGGATTTTCTCCTGATGGAGGCACTTCAAGAAATTTTAACTTTCCTTTTAGTATAAATGGAACAGCTGCTGCCAATCAAAGTGCGGCAATTACCAATTTATTTTATTTAAATAATAGAATTCACGATGTATTTTATACATTCGGTTTTACAGAGTCTGCCAGAAACTTCCAATGGAATAACTTTGGAAAAGGTGGATTAGACGACGATGGAGTTTTTGCTGAGGCTCAAGATGGAGGAGGTTTGAATAATGCTAATTTCAACTCACCACCAGACTACTACAATCCAAAGATGCAAATGTATTTATGGTCTACGGTAAACAGATTATTCTTTTATAATGCTCCCGGAGCTGCAATTCCACGTACACCTAGCGCTGGAACAGCGCAGTTTGGGCAAGCGTTAACAGCTACAGGCGTTACAGGAAATGTGCAATTATCTTCAGTACTAGACGGATGTACGCCATTAGCTGCAAATTCACTTGTTGAAAAGATTGGTTTAGTAGAAAGAGGAACATGTTCATTCGTTGTTAAAACAAAGAATTTACAAGATGCCGGAGCATTGGCAGCGATCATTTATAATAATACAGCTAATGGATCTACTATCGGAAATATGTCCGGAGTTGATGCTACGGTTACTATTCCTTCCGTATTAATTACAAATACTGAGGGTGAATATATTAAAACTCAATTAGCTTCAGGAGCGGTAAATGTAACTTTGAAAAACGATCCTGCAACAAGTGTAACTCCTGACGGAGATTTTGATAACGGTATTGTTACTCACGAATACGGACATGGAATTTCAAACAGATTAACAGGTGCAGGTTATAATTGTTTAAGCTCATCTGCTGATAAAGAGCAAATGGGTGAAGGCTGGTCAGATTTCTTCGCATTAATGTTAACAAACAAAGCAGGTGATAATGCGACAGTAGCAAGAGGAATGGGTACTTACGTACAAGGACAGGATATTACAGGAGGTGGTATCAGACCTGCAAAGTATTCGCCTAATTTTGCTATTAATGATTTCACTTATACTGATACAAACGGAATGGAATACAATAATGGAACTGCTATCGTTCCGGATGTACACTCAATTGGTTTCGTTTGGGCAACCATGTTATGGGATCTGCATTGGAAGTATGTTGAGAAATACGGATATTCTTCTGATGTCACTGCAAACACTACTAACGGTAGCTCAAGAGTACTACAATTGGTTACTGATGCATTGAAACTTCAGGCTTGTAACCCGACATTTATTGATGGAAGAAATGCAATCTTAGCTGCTGAATTAGCTACAACAGGAGGTGCAGACAAATGTATGATCTGGAATGTTTTTGCAAGAAGAGGTTTAGGAGTAAATGCAAGCGCCGGATCTAAAACCAATATCAACGATCAAGTACAAGATCTTACGGTACCAGCTGAATGTAATGTATTGGCAACGAACGAAGTGAAAGCAGTTAAAAATACGATTTCAATCTATCCAAACCCTGCTAAAAACGAATTTTTCATCAATTTCCCAAGTAACACAATTGGTAAAGTAAGTGTTGAAATTTATGATATGTCCGGAAAATTAGTTTCTTCAGAAGATAAGATTTCTCCTGATGCTAAAAAAGCAATTTCTACAGATAATTTAGTAAACGGTGTTTACATGGTGAAGATAAAAGGTCTTGGCTTTGATGCTTCTTCTAAAGTTATCATTAAAAAATAATAGTTAAAAATTAAATATTTAAGAATAAATAATATTTTTAAATGATGATTAAAGAATCGCTTCATATGAAGCGATTCTTTTGTTTAATGTTTATCGTATTTTGCTTTTTATTGAATAAGTATTGTAAATTGGGAACAATAATTAAGCAAATATGAAAAAAATAAAATTACCTCTTATGATTGCTGCATTTGCAGTTTTCCCATGTCTAAGTTTATTTTCTCAGGAAAGAGAAGTATTGATCAAAGATTACATTTCTCAAAATAAAATTAGAGAATATAAAAAATCAGATCTTACAAATTTTATTATTGATAATGTAGATCCTTCAAGATCATTAAATGGAGATGTTGTAAAATTTCAGCAGACTTATAATGGATATCCTGTATATAATGCCGTAGGAACAGCAGTTATTAAAGATAATAAAGTTATCTACTATACTGATAATTTTGTTAAAAATTACACAGAATCTGCTTCGGGATCTGCAGGAATTACTAAAACAGTAGCTCTTCAGAAAATAGCAGACGAATTAGGATATCAAGATATTTCAAATCTGCCTATTTTAGGCTTTTTCGAAAATGATATAAATAATTCTAAATCGGCAAAACAAAGATTAGTCTACGTTAATGAAAGAAACGGAAACTTACGTTTGGCTTATGAATACACGTTGCAGGAACCAAAGTCAGCAAGCTATTGGGATATCTTAGTAGATGCCAATAACGGCGAGATTATTGAGAAAAATAACCTGACATTATCATGTAATTTTAATTCTGATGCATATTCTCACGATCATTCCCATGATGATAGTTTAAAGAAAATAGGATCAATTGTAGATAATCCATTACAAAAACAGTTAGCTTCTGTTTTGGCTCCGGATAATGCTTCTTATAATATATTTCCTCTGCCCATTGAAGCTCCAACTTTTGGATCAAGATCTCTTGTAAATAATCCGTGGATTTTGGCTTCTTCACCTGAGGGATGGCATTCTGATGGTACCAATCACTACACAATTACGAGAGGAAATAATGTTTTTGCTTATGAGGATACTGCAAATACGAATACTGCAGGATCTTCTCCTGACGGCGGGGCTTCCAGAAACTTTGATTTTCCTTTTAGTATGAATGGAACTCCTGTAGCAAATAGGAATGCTGCTATTACCAACTTATTTTATATGAATAATAAAGTTCATGATATCTTTTATAAGTTTGGTTTTACAGAATCAGCAAGAAACTTTCAGCAAAATAATTTTGGAAATGGAGGAGTTGGGAATGACTATGTAAGGGCAGAAGCTCAAGATGGTGGAGGAACAGATAATGCAAATTTTGCAACACCGCAAGATGGAGGAAGTGGGAGAATGCAAATGTATCTATGGTCGCCTGTTAATAGACTTTTTTTCTATAATGCTCCTGGTTCAGCTGTTTCACGTCAACCGAATGTTGGAATTGCTCAGTTTGGAACACCATTAACTGCTACGGGAGTTACCGGAAATGTACAGCTGTCTTCCGTATTAGACGGGTGTACGGCTCTACCCGCAGGCTCTCTTACAGGAAAGATCGGTTTGATAGAAAGAGGCACATGTGGTTTTACTACTAAAGTGAAAAATGCACAGGATGCTGGAGCTACAGCAGCCATAATATACAGCTTACCTAATTCCGTACCAACAGGAGCAATGGGAGGAGTTGATGCAACAATTATAATTCCATCGGTCTTAATTGAAAATTCAGAAGGAGAATATATTAAAACTCAGCTTTCTGCAAATACAACAGTGATTGTTACTTTAAAAAATGATCCTGCAACAGCTGTTACTCCTGATGGAGATTTTGATAATGGTATTATTACCCACGAGTATGGTCATGGAATTTCAAATAGATTGACTGGTAATGGCTTTTCTTGCCTTAATGCATCAATAGATAATGAGCAAATGGGTGAAGGCTGGTCAGATTTCTTTGCGATAATGTTAACAAATCAACCTGGAGATAATGCTTCCGTACCGCGTGGAATGGGAACATATGCCGCAGGGCAAACTACCACAGGATTAGGAATACGTCCGGCTAAATATTCTCCGGATTTCAGTATTAATAATTACACCTATACCAGAACTAATGGTTTAACAACTATAAATAGTGCAGGAAACACTGTTCCACATTCACATTCTATCGGATTTATTTGGGCTACAATGCTTTGGGATCTACATTGGAAATATGTTGAAAAGTATGGATATTCTTCAGATGTAACGGCAAATCCAAATAGTGGAAGTGCAAGAGTTCTTCAAATGGTAGTTAACGGATTAAAGTTACAAGGTTGTAATCCTTCCTTTATTGCAGGAAGAGATGCTATCATAGCTGCAGATCAGGCTGCTACAGGAGGTGCAGATAAATGTATGATCTGGAAAACCTTTGCAAAAAGAGGGTTGGGAGTAAATGCCTCACCGGGAACCTTAACTCCTGCAAGTTCTTCAGCAGCAGATGTAACAGCGGCTATTAGTGATCAGGTAGAAGATTTCACAGTTCCAGCTGAGTGTAACGTATTGGCAACGAATGAAGTGAAAGATATCAAAAATACAATTTCAATCTATCCAAATCCTGCTAAAAATGAATTCTTCATCAACTTCCCAAGTAATACTCTTGGAAAAGTAAGTGTTGAAATCTACGATATGTCTGGAAAATTAGTTTCTTCAGAAGATAAAATTTCTCCTGATGCAAAAAAAGCAATTTCTACAGATAAATTAGTAAACGGAACCTATATGGTGAACGTAAAAGGTCTTGGCTTTGATGCATCTTCTAAAGTTATTGTTAAGAAATAATTTTTAATAAAATGATGTTACGAATCGCCGCAAGCTTTGCTTGCGGCGATTCTATTTATCTATGATACTAATCACCTTCCGACAAATTTGATTATTATGTCGTAACTTTGCCGGCTGTTTAAAAAAATTATGAAGAAGAAAAATATACTAAAAGGAGTTTTATTTGTCGGGATCGGAGCCAGTATTTATGGTATGCTGGCAACATTTGTTAAAATGGCTTATCATGACGGATATACGACTTCAGAAGTTACGACGTCGCAGTTCGTGTTGGGATTGGTAGGTTTGTTGGTTTTAAATTTTATTCAAACAATAACATCAAAGCAAAAATTATCATCACCAAGCGGTAAAGAAATCAAAATGCTGATGTTGGCTGGTACTTCTTTGGGGTGTACAAGTTTATTCTATTATATCGCAGTTCAATACATCGCAGTTTCTATTGCGATTGTATTATTGATGCAGTCTGTTTGGTTCAGTGTTGTGGTTGAAAGTTTTTTAACTAAAAAATTGCCGAACGCCAGAAAGATAGTATCTGTTGTTATTGTTTTATTAGGAACAGTATTGGCGACAAACCTTATCAATATGGATATCGAGCTAGACTGGCACGGAATCTTCTGGGGATTATTGGCTGCAGGATCTTATACATTAACAATGTTTACATCTAATACTTTGGCTACTCATTTACCTGTTTTGAGAAAAAGTATTGTGATGCTTTCGGGAGGTTCAATTGTGATCTTTGTATTCCTGTTTTTTGCACAGATCGGACCAATGTATTCTGATGGTTTAAGATCATTTTATTTAAATTTTACAGAAAATACGGAGCATATCCACTCTTTTAATTATCCTATTTTATGGACGTATGGTTTTGCTCTGGCTCTGTTTGGGACAATTATTCCTCCGATTTTATTTAATATTGGTTTTCCGAATGCAGGTTTAGGTCTAGGAAGTATTGTTTCCTCATTAGAACTTCCGGTTTCTGTAACAATGGCTTATGTTCTGTTGGGCGAAAAAGTTGAATTGATTCAATGGATGGGAATTATCCTTATTCTTTTCGCAATTGTTTTAATGAATCTACCTTCCAAAAAAGAACTTGTCGTTGCGGAAGTATCATAAATAATCTTAATTAAACTAAAAATAATAAGTATAAACCGTTTCTTTTGAAGCGGTTTTTTTAATTTTATACTTAAATAAAAATTCATGAAATATTTTAAAAATGCTGTTGCGGTTATAATGTTATCGATTGCGCCAACTTTATTCTTTTCGCAGGTAAAGCCATTGGATGCAGATCTTACGAATTATCAATATCCTTATGAAGTTCATTTCATCAATTTAAAATCTCAAAATAACGATTTGAAAATGGCTTACATGGACGTAAAACCAAAAACTTCAAACGGAAAAACAATAATGCTTCTTCATGGTAAAAACTTCAACGGAGCTTATTGGAAACAGACGGCAAAAGATCTTTCTGATAAAGGGTTCAGAGTCATTATTCCGGATCAGATTGGATTTGGAAAATCTTCAAAACCCCAAAGTTATCAGTTTTCTTTTCCCCAATTGACAGAAAATACAAAAGCAATTCTGGATGAATTGAAAATTGATAAAACAATCGTTCTAGGTCACTCAATGGGTGGAATGGTTGCCACAAGATTTACATTGCTTTATCCTGAAAAGGTTCAAAAATTAATTCTTGAAAACCCAATCGGGCTTGAAGATTACAAAACCTTTGCAGGTTACCAGACGATAGATCAGGCATATCAGTCAGAATTAAAAAATACGGCAGAAACGTATAAAAATTATCAGTTGAAATTTTACTATGACAATAAATGGAAAGCAGAATACCAACCTTGGCTTGATTTAATTGCAGGTTGGACATTGCATCCAGATTATCCAAAAGTAGCTTGGGATGCAGCTTTAACTTCAGATATGATTTACAATCAACCGGTTTGTTATGAATTTAAAAATATTAAAACTCCAACTTTATTAATTATCGGGACAAGAGACAGAACAGCTATAGGAAAGGATAGAGCACCAAAAGAATTGCAATCAAAAATGGGGCAGTATCAGGAATTAGGAAAGAAGACTCAACAACAAATTGCAGGTTCAAAATTAGTAGAAATTGAAAATGTAGGTCACCTTCCGCACATCGAAGTATATGATAAATTCTGGGATGCTTTGTATGATTTTATTAAGTAAAGAAGGGAGCTAGAAGATGGAAGCTGGAAGTTTACAGCATTGAGAATAATATAATCCGCTATCCATAAAGTTTGTCATTCCGGAGGAATCTAGACTTATTTTGTAGAGATCGAATCGTGAAAATCTTTGTTTAGATTCCTGCGGAATGACAAATATTGTGGTTAAATTGTGTAGTTTATTTAAAAAGAACGACAAAAATTCCCTGGTGGCTGAGGTTCCCGAAGTCACCAATCCTAAAACCCTAGCCCCGATTGCAATGAAAATCCTTTTTTGAAAAAAAAGATTGTAATGAAAAGCGGGAAATTGCTTCAAAAAAATAAAACTGCAATTCGACGTAGTCAAATAGCTTCTAAAAATAAATGATAAGTAATTGATAATAAATAATAAAATAATTTGAGATTGCTTCGTCGCTTCGCTCCTCGCAATGACGAAAATAAAAAGAGACTGCTCAAATATGAACAGCCTCTTTTTGTATGTATTGTTGTCTGAATTATTTCTTCTTGTAAGAAGCATCTTTAATTCTAGCTTTCTTACCTCTAAGATCTCTGAAGTAATAGATTCTAGATCTTCTAACTTTACCTTTTCTGTCAAGTTCAATTTTTTGAAGAGCCGGCATGTTGATAGGGAATACTCTTTCTACACCTACATCACCAGACATTTTTCTGATTGTGAAAGTTTTTGTAGAACCAGTACCTCTTAATTGAATAACTGTTCCTTTGAAGAACTGAGTTCTGGTTTTTTGACCTTCCTTAATTTCGTAATAAACAGTGATTGTATCACCTGCTTTGAATTCAGGAAATTCTTTTTTTGTAATGTACTTGTCTTGTACGTACTTTAATAAATCCATTTTTAATAAAATAAAATGTTAAGGCTAAGCAACTTACACGTTTTTCGTCAGAGGTTGAATAACAGGTTGCAAATGTACAAAATACTTTTTGAATATGCCAAATAATTTTTTGTTATTAAACTACATATTTTCAGAGTTTTTGGCTCCAAAAATTAACATATCCTTTACGCAGACGGCAGATTGAGTTTACATGGGAGTTTTACTTTTGCCCGAACTAAAAATGGCAGTAACCTTTTCCTCAAATCATTGACACACAATTTAAAACTCAATACACTACTTATTATGAAACACTACTTATTTTTTTTCTTTTTTGTCGTCCAGATGACATTTGGGCAGGCTTTGTATCCATATTTACAAAACCCGACACCAAATTCTATGATCGTTAATTGGAAGACCTCTTCTAATAATGAAACAACCGTTATTTACGGAAATTCTCCTACAAGTTTGAATGTTACCGTTACAGGAACAACCAACATTTTTTCAGACACAGGATATAATAACAACTATTATTATCACACGGCGAAAATCACGAACTTACTGCCAAACACCAAATATTATTACAAAATAAAAACAGGAACCAGTGAATCTGCGGTTTACAACTTCAGAACACTGCCTTTGCCGGGACAGCCTGTAACAGCGAATGGGAAGATCCGTTTCCTAATTATGGGAGACAACCAAATCAAAGCTGAACCTAGATATGATACTTTAACTTTGAATGCCTATAAAAAGTTAAAAGACAAATTCGGAGCAACTTCAGATCCTTCGGATAACGTGGCTTTGACTTTTATGGTTGGAGATCAGGTAGATGTGGGAACATTGGATCATTATGAAAATGTTCACTTTAAAAAGAATATCAATTTATCACCTTATCTTCCTATCCAAACTACTGTTGGAAACCACGAAACGTACGGAACGATGGGTATGAATTCTTATTACGCCCATTTCTATATTGATGAAATTAAATATAAAAACATCAGCTCAGGAAATGAGAATTATTATGCTCAACAGGCTGGTAACGTTTTATTTATCAGTTTAAGTTCAGAACATACAGGTTCAGCTCAACAAACCTGGCTTCAACAGATTTTAAATGAAGCAAATAACGATCCGACGGTAGATTGGATTATCTCTTTAAGCCACAGACCTTATCAGGCTGAGCAATATGTTGGAGATATTTCGACTTGGGTTAGAAATAATGCCGTTCCACTTTTAACAACATCTAATAAATATTTGATGCATGTTGGAGCTCACCACCACTTATATCACAGAGGACAATTGAAAGATTCACCAAATTATCAGTTAATTTCTGGTGGAGTAGCTTGGGATCAATATTGGGGAATGTCTACCGAGCAGGATTTTGATGATGTTCAGAAAACATTGACAGATTGGACGTATCAAATTGTTGAAGTTGATGTAACCAACGGGAAAGTTGATGTTGAATGTTACTCAATCGGTGGCGTTTACAATAAAAAGAATAATGAATTAATTGACACATTCCACAGGTATAAAAATCAACCAAAACCTGCAAAACCATCGATTACGAATACTTTTTCAGCGCCAATAACGTTGCCTTTGACATTAAATGGAAGTACTTTTTCATCGTCAAACAACGAATTATTAAATACCACTCAGTTTTTAATAAGTAAAGCAGCCGATTTTTCTGTTATTGAAAAAGAATTCTACAGAGATTTTGAAAACTGGTTTGGGAAAGACGGAAACGGAACACCTGATAAAACTAAAAACTTAAATGCTGGAGTTGATATCACCAAAGCTACCATTGCAACAAATTCTATTTCAAACGGAACTTATTATGTAAAAACCCGTTACAGAGACAGAAACTTAGAATGGAGCGATTGGAGCGACGTGAAACAATTTCAAGTTATAGGAAGTGTAGTTTCTAATCCAACATTTGTTTTAGATAAAACTGAATATACACAAAACTCACCTATCACAGCAACTTACACGGGAGGTCCCGGAAATCAGCAGGATTGGGTTGGAATTTATAAAAAAGGTCAGAGTCCTGCAGGAGTAACATCTCAAGGATTCATTTATACTAACGGACAAACTGCCGGAACAGCTCTTTTCACGAACGGTTTACCGAATAAAGGTCAATATTACGCAGGATTTTTCGCTAATAACGGTTATACTGAAATTACACCAAGAAAAAATT
>Ga0302167_10000609_pt1 | contig 16808 bp, 13 predicted proteins | sample I_Fen_N1_1_FD_193496 | JGI IMG/M metagenome (GOLD analysis project Ga0302167, IMG submission 193496) | Peat permafrost microbial communities from Stordalen Mire near Abisko, Sweden - I_Fen_N1_1 | ecosystem: Environmental > Terrestrial > Soil > Wetlands > Permafrost | place: Sweden: Abisko...
TGGGATTCGGTATTGGCCCTGAGTCTGGGGCCCATCACGTTCATCGCCATGGTGGCGGCCATCGCCATGATCATCGCGCCGATCTTTCAGCTGTTTCTGCTGATCTGGGTCCTCGGTTTCGCCCTCTCCGGCCGACGCTCGCCCGCTTTCAAGTTTTGCATGCGCTGGCTCGAAACCCTGCGGCCCTGGAGCATGCTGGAAGTCTGCCTGTTGGGGGCAATGGTCGCGGTGATCAAACTCGCCGGTTTTCTCGATGTGTTGCCGGGGATCGGCCTGTTTGCCCTGGCCATTCTCAGCCTGCTGATGATCCGTATTGCCGGGCGCGACATTCGCGAACTCTGGGACATCCTATGACAACGCCTCCGGTGGCCCGTGAACTCGGCTTGTGCCTGTGTCACAGCTGCGGGCTGGCCTGCGACATGACCCACGAGCCCCACGAATGCGAGCGCTGCGGCGCCCCGCTGCACCGGCGCAAAACCAATTCGCTGACCCGCACCTGGGCCTACCTGGTCACCGCCCTGGTGTTTTACATCCCGGCCAATTTGCTACCGGTGATGAACACCAAAATGGTCGGCCATGGCGCCGACAGCACCATCATGAGTGGCGTGCTGGAGTTCTGGGAGGCCGGTGCCTGGGACATCGCCCTGATCATTTTTATCGCCAGCATCGCGGTGCCTGGCGTCAAGTTCGTGGCCATTACGTTATTGCTGGTGACGGTGAAACGCGACAGCCAATGGGCACGCAAGGAACGATCACAGCTGTACCGCTTCGTCGAGGTCATCGGTTACTGGTCCATGCTCGACGTGATAGTGGTGGCCCTGGTGGCCTCGCTGGTGAAGTTTCAAGCCCTGGCCGATATCGAGCCACGGCCCGGCATTCTGTTCTTTGGCCTGGTGGTGGTGTTCACCATGCTGTCGGCGATGAGTTTCGATCCGCGTCTGATCTGGGATGAAAAACCGCAAGCCCCACACAATGAGGAGGTCACGGATGAAGCAACTAGCCACTGAAGGGGCACAGGTGCCTGGGCCGGCGCCGATCAAGACCCGCCGTTTCAACGTATCGCTGGTCTGGATCGTGCCGATTGTCGCGGTGTTGGTGGGCATTTCCCTGGTGGTGCACAGCATCCTGCAGGAAGGGCCGACCATCACCATCACCTTCAAGACCGGTGACGGCCTGACGGCGAACAAGACCGAGGTCAAATACCGCAACGTGGTGATCGGTCAAGTCTCGGACGTGGAACTGAGCAACGACCAGAAAAGCGTCAATGCAACCGTCAAACTGGCCAAGCAGGCGGAGAGTTTTACCCGCGAAGACTCAAAATTCTGGGTAGTACGCCCGCGTATCGGCGCCGGCGGGGTGTCGGGCATCGATACCCTGTTGTCCGGGGATTACATTGGCGCCGATATCGGCCTGGCCAATGCCAGGGGGAAAAATTTCAAGGGCCTGGAAAACCCGCCCCCCATCACCTACGGCGAACCGGGCAAACGCTTCACCCTGCATACGCAAGACCTGGGGTCGCTGGATATCGGCTCTCCGGTGTACTACCGCAAGATCCCGGTCGGCCAGGTCGTGGCCTATGCGCTGGACCCTGACGGTAAGGGGGTGAACATCGACCTGTTCGTCCACGCCCCCAATGATCAATACGTCACCGAGAACACCCGTTTCTGGAATGCCAGTGGCGTCGATGTGAACGTCGGCGCCAACGGCTTCGCGGTCAAGACCGAATCCTTGTCTGCCTTGCTGGTCGGCGGCATTGCCTTCCGTGCGCCTGAATACAATCCCGACGATAAGCCTGCGGCTGAGGAATATACCTACGAACTGTTCGAGGACCAGCAAACCGCCCTGGCCCCACCCAACGGCAAGCCGCAGTACCTGGCCTTGCGCTTCGATCAGGCATTGCGCGGGCTCAAGGTTGATGCTCCGGTCGAATTCCAGGGCGTGGAGATTGGCAAGGTGGTCTCGGTCAATCTCGATTTCGACGTGCAAAAACGCAGTTTCCCGGTCAATGTCGGGATCGTGATCTATCCACAACGCCTGGGTCAGGCTCATCAGAAAATGCTCAAGGCCCTGAATCATGACCCCAACGATGAAGCCGGCGGTGTGCGGCTGATAGGTTCCTTCATCGAAAACGGCCTGCGCGCCCAGGCTCGCACCGGCAATCTGTTGACCGGCCAGTTGTACATCGCCCTGGACTTCTACCCGAAAGCGGAAAAAGTCACCTTCGATGCCAATGTGCGCCCGGTCATGATTCCTACGATTCCTGGCAACCTCGAACAACTGCAGGAAAAACTCGAAGCCATGGTTGCCAAGATCAATCAACTGCCGATCGAGCGCATTGCCAGCAATCTCGACAGCAACCTGGTCGAATTGCGCAAAAGCCTGGGGCAGTTCAACGCCAAGACCTTGCCTGGGGTGCATAACACGCTTACGGACGTGAGCAAGACCCTGCAAACAGCCAACTCGACGCTTCAATCGGCCCATTCCACCCTGGCCGATGATTCGCCACAACGGGAAAAACTGGACCAGACCCTGAACGAACTCGGGCGCACATCCCGTTCATTGCGTGATCTGGCGGACTACCTGGGACGGCATCCGGAATCCCTGATTCGCGGTCGCCCCGACAACGCCGCGCCGATGGATCTGCAAGGACCACCGAGCAAATGACCAGAGGAGCCTCACCCATGGTTTTTCCGCTGAAGATGACGTTGATCGCAGCGTTGGCAGTGCTCGCCGCCTGCCGCAGCGACCCGATTCAGTTCCACACCCTGACCCCGGCCCAACTGAGCAGTCCGGGATCAACGACAGATATCCGGATTGAAAGCCTGATCGTCCCGCCCCAGGTCGATCGTCCACAGATCGTCGTGCGCGAGGGCAATACGGGCATGGCGATCCTCGAAACCCAGTGGTGGGGGGCGAGCCTGGTGGATGAGTTGCGCAGTGCCCTGCTCGATCAGATGGTCAACAGTAATCCGCAACGCAAACTCTCGGTGCGCCTGGAAGTACAGCGTTTTGATTCGATCCCCGGCCAATACGGACTCCTTGATGTGAAATGGCGCCTGCGCAACGGCGAGGAGATTCTGATGACCTGTCGCAGTACGTTGCAGACCCCTTCCGGGCCATCCATCGATGAACTGGTGGCGGCACAACAGAACAACGTTAAACGCCTCGCTGCGCTGATCAGCCAGGCCGCCTCGGGCACGCGCTCGAGTTGTCCGTCAGCCTGATCACCTTGCACAGGCTCGGCGCTCAACGGTGACGGGATCGCCGTTGAGCCGGTTGATCTCCGTTCAGTTCTACTGCGCGTTATGCCCCAGTAAAAGATAAGTGTTACCAATAACCCACTAAGTTATCCGCTTGAGCATCGTTGCGTTTTTTTCACATTCATTTCACCCCCCCGACACCTGCACGGATTTAGTTTTCACCGCGACTAAATCGCCCTCTTGGTTATGAGGCACTCATTCTGCGCAGTTTGAATCCTGTTATTAACAGCACATTCAAATGCGCCTCCGCAGGTAGAAAGAACTTGATCAACAGCTTTTCGCACAAAGGATCGCAGCCCCCCGTTCAGGCAAAGCGCCTGCTCAAATCGTTGCTGACGCTCAGTGGTGTGCTGTTGGTTGCCGCGCTGGTGACCGGCTTTGTCTGGTGGCAAAAATCCCCGGTCAATCTGGTGGACGCCGGAACGCAAGTCAGGGCTCAACTGTTGCAGGAATGGTCAGCTGGCGAGGTGGTGGTCCTGGTGCGCCATGCTGAACGCTGTGACCGCTCAACCAACCCTTGCCTGGGGCCAACTGACGGCATCACCCGCCTGGGCAGTGAAGCGGCCAAGGCCGTCGGGCAAGGCTTTCTGGGCCTGGGGATGACGCAGGCCGATGTCCTTTCCAGCCCGCTGACCCGCACGATGCAAACCGCCTATTACATGTTTGGCAAAGACGCGCAGGCCCAGGATTGGCTAGCCACTTGTGGCAGTACCCTGCGCAATGACGTCGTGGCGCACAAGCGCGCCGGACACAATCTGGTACTGGTAACGCACAGCGGATGCATCAGCGATTTTGAAGCCCAGACCGGCTTTAAACATGCCGCAACCAGTGAATATGGCAGTTCATTGTTCGTGCACATCGCGAAGGATGGAGAGCTTCAGATAGTCGGCATTGTCAAGGCAGAAGACTGGCACTTGCTGTCTAATCAAAAACACTGAAATAACAATCAGGCTTAGTTGCACGAGTGAGTGCACTAGCCTTTATTGAGTGTTCGCCGAAACTAAATGACACATAACAAATTCTGCACCGTCGGCCAACAACCTGAAACTGCCCATACTTGCAGGCAACTTCCGAGTACCAAGGACGAGCAATGACGCACCACCCTTCCTTACCCCGATCTGTTGACGGCTTGCCCCGTAATGCCTCCCGGCCAATGCTTTTCAGTGAGCGCTGGATCCTGTGTGCCCTGGCTGTGGCGTTCGTGGCGTTCTACCTGCTGCCACTGATGTCCCATGGCTTGTGGATTCCCGACGAAACCCGCTATGCCCAGATCAGCCAGGAAATGTTGCTGAGCGGTAATTGGGTCTCACCGCACTTCATGGGTATCCGTTACTTCGAAAAACCCATTGCCGGTTACTGGATGATCGCCATCGGGCAGGCGGTGTTTGGCGACAACCTGTTCGGGGTGCGGATCGCGTCGGCGTTGAGTACCGGCCTGAGCGTCTGGCTGGTTTACCTGATCAGCCGCCGTTTCTGGAACGATCCGCGCAAAAGTTTTGCGTGCGCGCTGTTTTACATGAGTTTCGGGCTGATCGCCGGCCAGGCCGGCTACGCCAACCTGGACCCGCAGTTTACGCTCTGGGTCAACTTGAGCCTGGTCATGCTGTGGTTCGCCATCGACAGTCGCACGAGCCGTGGTCGGCTGGGGGCCTGGGCATTGCTGGGCTTTGCCTGCGGCATGGGCTTCATGACCAAGGGGTTTCTCGCCTGGTTGTTGCCGGCGCTGATCGCCCTGCCCTATATGCTCTGGCAGCGCCGCTTCAAGGAATTGCTGGGCTACGGCTCACTGGCGGTGCTCGTTGCGATCATCGTCTGCCTGCCGTGGGTAGTTGCCATCCACCATCAAGAACCGGATTTCTGGAACTTCTTCTTCTGGAACGAACACGTGCGCCGGTTCGCCGCCGATAACGCACAACACGCTCGTCCCTGGTGGTTCTACCTGCCAATGATGGTGGTTTCGAGTCTGCCGTGGGCTGCGTTGTTGCCGACGACCTTCATCCAGGCCTGGAAGAACAAACGCCAACCGGTCTTTGCTTTTCTCCTGCTCTGGCTATTGTTGCCATTGGCCGTGTTCAGCATGAGCAGCGGCAAGCTGCCAACCTACATCATGCCGTGCCTGTTGCCGCTGGCAGTGTTGATGGGACATGCCGTGACCGAGTTGCTGGCCCATGCGCGAGGCCGGACGATTCGCATCAACGGCTGGCTCAATGTCGTCATTGCCACTGGCGCCTTGCTGGCGTTGCTCTACCTGCAGGCGACCAGGGAAATCTACGCGAATACCGAGATGTTCAGCCTGTCCATGGTGTACATCGTGCTGGTTGGCTGGATCATCGCCAACGCCTTGCAGATCTTGCGCCCCCTGGAGCTTTGGGCGATGCCGGCACTTGGCATCTGGCTGCTGGTCGCGCTGCTGCCTGCCGCCATGCCGAGCCAGATTGTCGACAGCAAAATGCCCGACCGGTTTATCGCCGAGCACCTGGACAGCCTGAAGCAGACCACGTCATTGCTCAGCAATGACCTGGGTGCGGCCTCGGCGCTGTCCTGGCTGGTCAAACGACCGCAGGTCGATCTCTACAATGTCATTGGCGAGTTGAAATACGGCCTCGCAGACCCGGCCATGGCTTCGCGCAAGGTGACCAAGGAAGACGTCGGGCAGTGGATGACCGAGGCGCGCAAAAAGGGTTCGGTCGGCGTGGTGATGCGGGTCAACAGTGTCGATGAAATTCAGGAAGTCGAATTACTGCCCATCGACGGCCAGCGTTTTCAACGCGGCAACCTGGAAGTGCTGATCTTCCCGCAAAGCCGGCCCTGACGGCGATTGATGTAAAAAACCGAGACCCTCGACGGGTTCTCGGTTTTTTTTTGCGTCAGGGCTGCATTGGTTTTTCGGGGCCAGGGCAACGCTGCGCGAGCCCTTTGCGCAAAAGCCCGTACTTGAGCCGTTACCGGCCTTCGCAGAAGCGTTAAATGACAGGAATTAACGATTTTTTTGACGTTTTTTTCTCATTCTCCGCACTACATTCGCCCGCCAAACATGCAAATGATTCCTATTGAACTACACTGAGCGACGCCCTATCCTCGTCAACTCTACGTGTTCGATTCTTAAAAGCCGGAGCTGCCACCGCATGATTTCCCGTTTGCCGTCATTCCTGAAAAAAGCCCTGCTGGCCACCGCCCTGGTGAGTGCCGGCCACGTGTATGCAGCCGACAGCGTCGGTATTGTGGTTTATAACGCGCAGCACGAAGGCCTGACCAAGGCGTGGGTCGAAGGTTTTACCCAGGAAACCGGTATTCCCGTCACCTTGCGTAACGGTGATGACACCGAGATGGGCAATCAGATCGTGCAGGAAGGCGCCGCGTCGCCAGCCGATGTGTTCCTGACTGAAAACTCTCCAGCCATGGTCCTGGTCGATAACGCGGGTCTGTTCGCCCCCGTCGACAAAACCACCCTGGAGCAAGTCGACTCCGCTTACCGCCCGGCCCACGGCAAATGGGTCGGCATCGCCGCACGCTCCACCGTATTCGTCTACAACCCGAGCAAGCTGCCGGAAACACAACTGCCGAAATCGATCATGGACCTCGCTGCGCCAGCCTGGAAAGGCCGCTGGGCCGCATCGCCGGGCGGTGCCGACTTCCAGGCCATCGTCGCCGCCATCCTGGAGCAGAAAGGTGAAGCCGCGACCCTCGAATGGCTCAAGGCAATGAAAACCAACTTCACCGCCTACCGGGGCAACAGCTCGGTGCTCAAGGCGGTCAATGCCGGGCAGATCGACAGCGGCGTGATCTACCACTATTACAGTCTGGTCGATCAATCCAAGACCGGTGAGAACAGCCAGAACACCGCCCTGCACTACTTCAAACACAAGGATCCGGGTGCCTTTGTCAGCATCTCGGGCGGCGGCGTCCTCGCCTCCAGCCAACACAAGGAACAAGCCCAGGCATTCCTCAAGTACGTGACAGGCAAGGAAGGCCAGGACACGCTCAAGAACGGCACTTCGTTTGAATACGCCGTGGGCAAGAACGCTCAATCCAACCCAAAACTGGTGCCTTTGCAGCAGCTTGACGCGCCAACTGTCGATGCTTCCAAACTCGACAGCAAGAAAGCCGTGGAGCTCATGACTCAGGCCGGACTACTTTAATTGTTGCCTGAAACCCTGCCGGTAGGTATCGCCGAGGCGATACCTACCCACCTGCGTCGTCGATCACGCGGCCGGTTCGCGAGCCGTGGCGGCGCGTGGGTCGTTGGCCTGTCCGTGCTGGTTTCCTTGCTGGCACTGCTTCCCATCGCATTCGTCGTCGGCGTTTATCTGCAGACCGGCTGGTCCACCCTGGTGCCACTGGTGTTTCGGCCGCGCGTCGGCGAATTGCTGGTCAACACCGTGTTGCTGGTCGTGATCACCATTCCTTTGTGTATTGCCCTGGGGGTGGCGCTGGCGTGGCTGACAGAACGCACGAATTTGCCGGGACGACGCTGGTGGTCGTTGCTGGCCACCGCGCCGCTGGCGGTGCCGGCCTTCGTTCACAGTTATGCCTGGGTCAGCCTGGTGCCACCGATTCACGGGCTGTTCGCCGGGGTGCTGGTGTCGGTCATCGCCTACTTCCCGTTTCTTTACCTGCCGGTGGCCGCGACGCTGCGTCGACTCGACCCGGCCATCGAAGACGTTTCCGAGTCCCTCGGGCTCAAGCCCTGGGCAGTATTTTTCCGCGTGGTGCTGCCGCAATTGCGCCTGGCCATTTGCGGCGGTGCCTTGCTGGTCGGCTTGCACCTGCTGGCCGAGTACGGCCTGTACGCGATGATCCGCTTCGACACCTTCACCACTGCGATCTTCGATCAGTTCAAGTCCACCTTCAACGGGCCTGCCGCCAACCTGCTGGCCGGGGTACTGGCCCTGTGTTGCCTGGCGATGCTGACCGCAGAATCGGCGGCGCGTGGCAATGCGCGTTACGCCCGTGTCGGTTCAGGCAGTGCCCGGGAGCAACGGGTGGTGCAACTGAGCGCGCCTTTGAAGGCACTTGCGTTGTTCCTGCAGATCATCACTTGTGTCCTGGCCTTGGGCGTACCGTTGTTCACCCTGGGTAAATGGTTGATGGCCGGCGGTACCCAGGTCTGGGACTTGCCCGAGCTACTGCCGGCCCTGGAGCAGACGCTGCTGTTGGGCGTGGCGGGGGCGGCGCTGACCACCTGCGCAGCGATTCCGATTGCCTGGCTGTCGATTCGCTCACCAGGCCGCCTGCAACGGCTGCTGGAAGGCTGCAACTACATCACCAGTTCGCTGCCAGGGATCGTCGTGGCGCTGGCATTGGTGACGGCGACCATCCACTTTGCCCGGCCGATTTACCAGACCACCATTACGGTGTTGCTGGCTTACCTGCTGATGTTCCTGCCTCGCGCCCTGGTGAGCCTGCGTGCCGGTATCGCCCAGGCGCCGGTTGAACTGGAAAACATGGCCCGCAGCCTGGGCCGCTCGCCCGCCCGGGCCCTGTGGCTGATCACCCTGCGCCTGGCCGCTCCGGGTGCTGCAGCGGGCGCCGCACTGGTGTTCCTGGCGATCACCAATGAACTGACCGCCACCCTGCTGCTGGCCCCCAACGGTACGCGCACGCTGGCGACCGGGTTCTGGGCCATGACCAGCGAAATCGATTACGCCGCCGCAGCGCCCTACGCGCTGCTGATGATTGTCCTGTCGCTGCCGCTGACCGGGCTCCTTTATCACCAATCCAAGAAAACGGCTGGCCGATGAACGCTCTAGAACTGCATTCGATCTCTAAATCCTACGGTTCCCACCGGGCCCTGGATAACGTCAGCCTGTCGGTGCCGACGGGCAGCCGTACGGTGATTGTCGGCCCGTCGGGGTCGGGCAAAACCACGTTGCTGCGGATGATCGCCGGCTTCGAGTTTCCCGATACCGGCCGCCTTTCGCTCAACGGCCAGACGCTGGTCGATAGCACCCACGAGGTGCCGGCGCACCAACGCCTGATTGGCTATGTCCCACAGGACGGCGCCCTGTTTCCGCACATGACCGTGGCCGCCAATATCGGCTTCGGACTGGCCAGCAAGGGCCGCGAACGGCAAGAACGCATCGCTGAATTGATGGACAGCGTTGCCCTTGACGCGCGCATGGCCGACCGCTGGCCCCATGAGCTGTCCGGTGGACAGCAACAACGGGTGGCGCTGGCGCGTGCCCTCGCCCAGCAACCGCGGCTGATGCTGCTGGATGAACCGTTTTCGGCGCTCGATACCGGCTTGCGCGCCGCCATGCGCAAACTGGTCGCGCGATTGCTGGCGGACGCCGGCGTGACCACCATTCTGGTCACCCATGACCAGAGCGAAGCGTTGTCCTTCGCCGATCAATTGGCGGTCATGCGTAATGGGCGGTTGGTGCAGTCCGGGCATCCCCTGGACCTTTACCGCTATCCCGAGGATGAAGAGACCGCGTTGTTTCTCGGTGACGCCGTGGTCATGCCCGCCCGAATCGAGGCCGGCTGGGCCCATTGCGATCTGGGTCGGATTCCGGTCAACAACCACCGCAACAACAGCTCGGCGCAAATCATGCTGCGGCCCGAGCAATTGCAGCTGGCCAGCGTCGTGCCCAACACGACAGAGGTTGCCGGTTGCAACGCGGTGGTGACCGAGCGTGATTTCAGCGGCAACACCTGCACGCTGACCGTGGAGCTGCAATCCTTGAATGCCGCAGACGCGCCAGGTCGATCACTGCTGGTGCGCAGCTCCGGCATGTACGCGCCACCGACTGGCAGTACCGTTCAAGTCTCGACCATCGGTCACGCCCATGTACTGAGCTGACCGTTCACCCCTGCCTTCAAAGGTCGAAGCGATCGACCGCCCGGCGCCGCTCATTGTCGTCACGCACATCGTAATTGGCCGTGGTCTGGATGTTGCTGTGGTGGGCGAGTTTCTGGGCGATCGACAAGTCGTGCTCCTCGATGACCCGGGTGATGAACGAGCGGCGGAAATCATGGGGCATGATCTTCACCCCCACCTGGGCGCCCCGCTGGCGGGCGATGTAATAGATCGCATGCTTGGTAATGCGCTCACGGGTGATGTGGCTGCCGCGCCGTATGCGGTTGAACAGAAAGGTGTCGTCGGCCTCGCCTTCCTTCAACTGTGATCGGCGCAACTCCAGCCAGGCGTCGAGCTTGGCGAAGGCCCAGGCCGGGGCGTATTTGATTAACTGTTTGTTGCCCTTGGCGGTGACCCGAAGGCTGCGCTCAGTGAAGTCGACCTGATTCAAGTCCAGGTTCACCGATTCCGATTTGCGCATGCCCGAGCCATACAGAATCCCGATGATCGCCGCGTCACGCAGGCCCTGCGGTCGTGGATCAGCGGCACACACTTCCATCAGTTCCTGGATCAGCGTCCGGCGGAGATTGCGTCCCTGGGACAGGCGCGTGCCCGCGATGCCCTTGACCGAACGCATTTTCAGCAAGTGTTCCTGGCTGATCAGGCTCATGCGCCACGCCTCGTTCATCACACCGCGTACCGCATTGACGTACAGCGACGAGGTATTGGGTGCGTATCCATCGGCGCGCAGGGTGGCGACCAGCGCAATCACATCTTCAGGTTGTAGTTGATGCCAAGGGATCTCTTCGATGTTCACGTCTTCGAAGTCCAGACGATCGGCAGCGTCCTGCAGGACGTAACGCATGGTCAATTGGCTGGACGGCGCCAGTCGCGCCAGATACAGCGTCAGTGGATTGGTCTTGGGAATATTCGAGTCAACAGCAGGTAAGTCAATCAAACGAAACGGCCTTGAATGAAAACAATTCAACGAAACAACTAAGGGTGGAAAACAGACCATATACAGCGCCATATTTCTGTAAGACTTTTCTGTTAAAAGCAGCGAGAAACCGTAAAAGTCTGAACAGTCGCTTAATAGCTTTTAGATAAACGATTCGCCGACCGTTTTTTCATGTTCCTTTCACAAAATCGGGCATACCCTCATGCGGCTCCGGCGACCCTCGGCATTTTCCCAACTTGCCGATCGTTGTAGGAAAAGTCAACGGGCGGTATTTCTCACCGACCTTAAGTAACTCGTTGACTTGTTTTTGCGTCTAGACTGCGATCGGATCCATTTTTTTAGCCTCAACGGCTACACTCTTTTTCAGCCAAGAGGTGCGCATGAGTCAGGCTTTTCTTCCCTTCTCCCGTCCCAGTATCGGCGATGAGGAAATTGCCGCGGTAGAACAAGTCCTGCGCTCCGGCTGGATTACCACGGGCCCAAAGAACCAGGCGCTGGAAGAACACTTCGCCAATTATGTCGGTTGCCGTCATGCCGTGGCGCTGTCCTCGGCCACGGGCGGAATGCATATCACTCTATTGGCACTGGGCATCGGCCCGGGCGATGAAGTCATTACACCCTCGCAGACCTGGGTGTCCACCGCCAACATGATCAGCCTGCTGGGTGCGACTCCCGTTTTCGTCGATGTCGACCGTGACACACTGATGAGTGACGTGGCGAGCATCGAGGCGGCGATCACCCCGCGCACCAAAGCCATCATTCCCGTGCACTACGCCGGCGCTGCGTTCGATCTCGATCCGTTGTATGCACTGGCCGACAAGCACGGCATCACCGTGATCGAAGACGCCGCCCACGCAGCGGGCACCCTGTACAAAGGCCGCCATGTCGGTGCCCGGGGCACCGCGATTTTTTCGTTCCACGCCATCAAGAACATGACCTGTGCCGAAGGCGCGATGTTCGTGACCGACGATGAAGCCCTGGCCACGCGGGTACGCATGCTCAAGTTCCATGGCCTCGGTGTCGACGCTTACGACCGCCTGACCCATGGCCGCAAGCCCCAGGCGCAAGTCATGGAACCGGGATTCAAGTACAACCTGGCCGACATCAATGCCGCCATCGCGCTGGTGCAACTGGAGCGGCTGGACGAGATCAACGCCAAACGCACGCTGCTGGCCAACACCTACCTGAAACGCCTGGAAGGTCTGCCGGTGCAACCGCTGGCCATTCCTGCTTATGCCCAGCAACACGCCTGGCACCTGTTCATCCTGCGTATCGATGCCGAGCGCTGCGGCCTCGACCGCGAAGCGTTCATGAAAGCCCTGCAGGAGCAGAACATCGGCACCGGCATTCACTTCATCGCGACACACCTGCATACTTGGTATCGCCAGCGTTACCCTGACCTGTACCTGCCCAATACCGAATGGAACTCGGCCCGACTGTGTTCGATCCCGCTGTTCCCCGACATGACCACCGATGACGTCGAGCGCGTTGTCGGCGCCATAGAAAACTGCCTGGACACACGCCTGTGAGACCTTACCCAATCAACTTCGTTTCGATCGTGATTCCGGTCTACAACGAAGAAGACAGCCTGCCGGAATTGCTGCGCCGCACCGAAGCGGCGTGCGAGCAATTGCACCACCCCTACGAGATCGTACTGATCGACGATGGCAGTCGCGATGACTCCGCGCATATTCTGGAACAAGCCGCCTCCCGCCCCGACAGCCCGGTAGTGGCGGTCATACTCAACCGCAACTACGGCCAGCACGCGGCGATCATGGCCGGTTTCGAGCAGTGCAAGGGCGACGTGGTGATTACCCTCGACGCCGACCTGCAAAACCCGCCCGAAGAAATCCCGCGTCTGGTGGCCCAGGCTGAACTGGGCTACGACGTCGTCGCCACCGTGCGCAACAACCGTCAGGACTCGGCCTTGCGCCGTTGGCCATCGAAACTGATCAACCTCGCCGTACAACGCTCCACCGGCGTGGCCATGAGCGACTACGGCTGCATGTTGCGCGCCTACCGACGCACCATCGTCGACGCCATGCTGGCCTGCCGCGAGCGCAGCACCTTTATCCCGATCCTGGCCAACAGCTTCGCCCGCCACACCACGGAAATCCTGGTGAACCACGCCGAGCGCGAACACGGCGAATCCAAATACAGCCCCATGCGCCTGATCAACCTGATGTTCGATCTGGTGACCTGCATGACCACCACGCCGTTGCGCCTGCTGAGCATCGTCGGCTTCGCCATGGCGGGCCTCGGCGTACTCTTCGCCGTCGCCCTGATCGTGTTGCGTCTGGCATTCGGTGCCGGCTGGGCCGGCGGTGGCACCTTTGTCCTGTTTGCCGTGCTGTTCGTGTTCACTGGCGGGCAATTCATCGGCATGGGCCTGTTGGGCGAATACCTGGGCCGCATGTACAGCGATGTCCGTGCCCGCCCGCGTTTCTTTATCGAAAAGGTGCTGCGTAGTCAGCCTGCCTCTCCTGTTTCCGTTGCCACCATCGATGGCCTCACCTCCACTTCTTCTGATCGGGTTCACCCATGAGCGCAAAAGCTGTTGTCTTCGCCTATCACGATATCGGTTGTGCCGGTATTGAAGCCCTGCTCGCCAGCGGTATCGAAATCGCCGCCGTCTTCACCCACGCCGATGACCCCAAGGAAAACGCCTTCTACGGTTCCGTCGCGCAACTGTGTGCGAGCAAGGGCATTACCGTGCATGCCCCGGAAGACGCCAACCATCCGCTGTGGATCGAACGCATCAGCAAGCTCGACCCCGACTACCTGTTCTCGTTCTACTACCGCAACCTGTTGAGCGAGCCATTGTTGGCCACCGCACGCAAAGGTGCGTTCAACCTGCATGGCTCGTTGCTGCCAAGCTACCGTGGCCGCGCGCCGGCCAACTGGGTGCTGGTCAATGGCGAAACCGAAACCGGCGTGACCCTGCATCGCATGGTCAAGCGCGCCGACGCGGGCGCGATTCTCGCCCAGCGCGCCGTTTCGATCGAACGCAGCGACACCGCGCTGAGCCTGCACGGCAAATTGCGCCTGGCCGCCACCGACCTGTTGCGCGACACCCTGCCGTTGCTGCTGCAAGGCAAAGTCACTGAAACCCCGCAGGATGAATCCAAGGCCAGCGTATTCGGTCGCCGCACACCAGCCGACGGTAAGCTGGTATGGCAAAAACCGGCGGAAGAACTGTTCAACCTGGTTCGGGCCGTGACCCAGCCTTACCCGGGCGCGTTCTGCGCGGTGGGCGAGCACAAGCTGATTGTCTGGAGTGCCGAAGTGGCCAAGGGCAATGAAGGCCAGGCCCCGGGCCGAGTGATCAGTGTCGATCCGCTGCGCATTGCCTGTGGCGAAGACTCGCTGGTGATCACCGCCGGCCAACGCAACGACAACGGCCTGTACCTGAGCGGCCCGCAACTGGCCAACGAACTGGGTCTGGTGGACGGTTCCGTGCTGCGCGGTGCCGAATCCGGCCGCGCCCCGCGTCGCACCCGCGTGCTGATCCTTGGTGTCAACGGTTTCATCGGCAACCACCTGTCCGAGCGTCTGCTGCGTGATGATCGCTACGAGGTTTATGGCCTGGACATCGGTTCCGACGCCATCGACCGTCTGCGCAGCCATCCGAACTTCCACTTCGTCGAAGGCGACATCAGCATTCACTCCGAGTGGATCGAATACCACATCAAGAAGTGCGACGTGGTCCTGCCGCTGGTGGCCATTGCCACCCCGATCGAATACACCCGCAACCCGCTGCGCGTGTTCGAACTGGACTTCGAGGAAAACCTGAAGCTGGTGCGCTACTGCGTCAAGTACAACAAGCGCGTGATCTTCCCGTCGACGTCGGAAGTCTATGGCATGTGCCAGGACAAGAACTTCGACGAAGACGCCTCGAACCTGATCGTTGGCCCGATCAACAAGCAGCGCTGGATCTACTCGGTCTCCAAGCAGTTGCTGGACCGCGTCATCTGGGCTTACGGCGCCAAAGGCCTGAATTTCACCCTGTTCCGTCCATTCAACTGGATGGGCCCGCGTCTGGACCGTCTGGATTCGGCACGTATCGGCAGCTCCCGCGCCATCACCCAGCTGATCCTCAACCTGGTGGAAGGTACGCCGATCCGCCTGTTCGACGGCGGCGAGCAGAAACGCTGCTTCACCGACATCGCCGACGGCGTCGAAGCGCTGGCGCGGATCATCGACAACGACAACGATGTCTGCAACGGTCAGATCATCAACATTGGCAACCCGGACAACGAAGCCAGCATCCGTCAACTGGGCGAAGAGCTGCTGCGTCAGTTCGAAGCTCACCCGCTGCGCGACAACTTCCCGCCTTTCGCCGGTTTCCGCGACGTGGAAAGCAAGGCGTTCTACGGTGCCGGTTACCAGGACGTGGAACACCGCAAGCCAAGCATCGCCAACGCCAAGCGCCTGTTGAACTGGGAGCCGACCGTGGAAATGCGCGAAACCATCGGCAACACCCTGGACTTCTTCCTGCGCGAAGCCATGCTCGAAATCGCGGACAAGCGCTGATGCAGGCAGGCCTACGCATCGATGTCGACACTTACCGAGGCACCCGTGAGGGGGTGCCCCGGCTGCTGGAAATGCTGGACGAGGCACAGGTCAAGGCGACGTTTTTCTTCAGCGTCGGCCCGGACAACATGGGGCGCCACTTGTGGCGCCTCATCCGTCCACAATTCCTCTGGAAAATGCTCCGCTCAAACGCGGCCGGCCTCTATGGCTGGGACATCCTGCTGGCCGGCACTGCATGGCCGGGCAAACCGATTGGTCGCGATCTCGGGCACCTGATGCGTCAAGCCCGTGACGCCGGCCATGAAGTCGGCCTGCATGCCTGGGATCACCATGGCTGGCAGGCCAATGCCGGACGCTGGAGCGACGCGCAATTGATCGAGCAGATTCGTCGTGGCGTGGACACCCTCAGCGACATCCTCGGGGCAAAGATCGAGTGTTCGGCCGCCGCCGGCTGGCGCGCGGATGAGCGCGTGATCGAGGCCAAGCAGCGCTTCGGCTTTCGCTATAACAGCGATTGTCGCGGTCAGAGCCTGTTCCAGCCGAAACTGGCCGATGGACGCCTGGGTGCGCCACAAATCCCCGTAGATCTGCCGACTTTCGACGAAGTGGTCGGTCCGAACGTCGCCGCCAAAGACTTCAACAGCTTTATCCTTGACCGGTTCACACCGGAAAAACTCAACGTCTACACGATCCATGCCGAAGTAGAAGGGATTCTGATGGCCAATGATTTCCGCCAACTGCTGAGCGATGCGCAGCAGCGAGGCATTCACTTTCAACCCTTGGGCGATCTGCTGCCCGACACCCCTGACAGTTTGCCGACCGGTCGCGTGGTACGCGGCACACTCGAAGGTCGCGAAGGCTGGCTGGGAGTGCAAGGCGCATGAGCAAACGCTGGGCATTCCCGCTATTGCTGGCCCTTGTGGCGCTGGCCTACCTGCTGCCTCTGGGAACCCACGGGCTGTGGATTCCCGATGAGACCCGCTACGCCCAGATCAGCCAGAACATGCTGCTGAGCGGCAACTGGGTGTCGCCGCATTTCATGGACGTGCGCTATTTCGAAAAACCGGTCGCCGGCTATTGGATGATTGCCATTGGCCAGGCGCTGTTCGGTCAAAACCTGTTCGGTGTACGTTTCGCCTCGGCGCTGAGCACAGCCTTGAGCGTACTGCTGTGCTACTTGATCGCACGGCGGATGTGGAACGAGCCGCGCAAGAGTTTCGCCTGTGCGCTGCTGTACATGAGCCTCACGGTGATCGCC
>Ga0302167_10000612_pt1 | contig 16795 bp, 14 predicted proteins | sample I_Fen_N1_1_FD_193496 | JGI IMG/M metagenome (GOLD analysis project Ga0302167, IMG submission 193496) | Peat permafrost microbial communities from Stordalen Mire near Abisko, Sweden - I_Fen_N1_1 | ecosystem: Environmental > Terrestrial > Soil > Wetlands > Permafrost | place: Sweden: Abisko...
CTGTTTTATTGATTGCAAATCCGGAGATAAATTACCAGTCAACATCTGTTAAAGTTTCAAATGATCCCAATCAGCGTCTGTGCATTCAATGTCATTCAGCAAATGCATTCAATATGGGCGGTACAGACGATGACCGCACTCCCAGGGGAGTTCATGAAGGGATAAGCTGTCTGGCATGCCATGATTCTCATTCCAACTCGGCGATATCTTCGTGTAAAATTTGTCATCCTGCCATTTCAAACTGCAAGCTTGATGTTGAAAAAATGAATACTACCTTCTTTGACAAATCAAGCAAGAATAATATTCATTTTGTTTCATGCACTGATTGTCATACTAAGGGAAGACCGGCAAAATCAACCAGGCCATAAAAAATTGACTTTTTTTATCTGAAGTTTCTCGCAACTTCAATCAGAGCTTTAATATTTGCTGAAGGAGTTGTTGGCGGCAAAGCACAGCCCGAATTCAGTATAAACCTGTCTGATCCGGAGTATAACTCGAGCAGCTCATACGTTTTTTTCCTTACATCCCCGGGTGTGCCAAGGGCGAGAATTCCACTGGGATCTATATTTCCAATCAGAGTTGCCTTATCATGGTACAGATCATAAACCTTTTGCGCATCTGTCTGATAATCAAGTTCAAATGCGTCAGCGCCTGAGAGAAGCATCTTGTCTAGAATCGGATCTGTATTCCCGCAAATGTGCAAAGCATACGGAAGCCTTTCTGAATGCGCTGTGTTAACAAGTATTTTTTCAAAAGGAAGAGCAAACTTCTCGTACATATCCGGCGAAATCATGGCGGGGCCGGCCGGACTATCACCATTGGAAACCATATCAGCCCCTGTTTGTGACATTAGCCTGATAAACCGGACAGAAGCATCGGTACAGTAATTCAAGAGATCATAAATAAGGTTTTCTTCACCCATCATCAGGTCAGTCATCAGGTTTTGAGTACCGCGAAGCATTGTCGCCAGCGAGAAAGGTGCCTGATCGCAATTGCCGCGGATAAAGACCTCATCTTTAAAATGCTCCTTAAGCAATCGCACCGCATCGAGCCAGACCTGCACATATTTGTAACTCTCAAGATTGACCGGTTTGAGTAGTGCAATTTCCTCCAGGCCGGGTAGCAATTCATGTTTAATCCTTGCGGGATCGTTCACAGGAAAATCAATTTTTACACCCAATGCGCCGGCGAGTGTTGCAGTATCAATATCAACCAGAATACCATCGAACTGGTATATTTCTACTGATTTGATGAATGCAGCTGCTATAATCTTCGGGTCGTTCCGGAACTGGTCCATGGTTACTCCATATTCTTTGGCAGCCATCATGAAATTATGAAGCATGACAGGTATCTTATCAGCAGGTTTACCGGCCAGAGCCGCAGTTATTCTTTCAAAACCATTCATAGATTCATATTTATTTAACAATCTCCTTTTCCAGCTCTTCAAGCGATTTGCCTTTTGTCTCAACAAGATATTTCCTGAAAAAAAAGAAACTTGTGAATGTTATTACTGCAAAAAATGCAAATACATATCCAATTCCCCTGTTGTCGGGGAATGATTTTTTAATCAGCGGAAATACAAACAGCAACAGGGTATAAAACACCCAGTGTGAAAAAGATCCGACTGATGATCCCTTCGCTCTTATATTATTAGGGAACATTTCAGCAAAAAGAACCCATACAACAGCTCCCTGCGAAAAAGCAAAACAAGCCACAAAAGCTATCATGAAAATCATTGGAAGGAATCCTCTTATATCACAAAAGAAAATGTACGAGAATACAGCAAGGAAAATACTCATTCCTATTGAGCCGATCAATAGCATTTTTTTTCTGCCTATTCTGTCAATAAAGAACATGGCAATTATGGTGAAAGACAAGTTGGTGAAGCCAACTATTACTGTTTGTAAAATTGCGGATTGTGTTGAGAAACCTGCTGCCCTGAAAATATCGCTTGAATAGATCATAACGACTGCAATACCGGTAAACTGGTTGAACATACCCACAAGGATCCCTATGATCATAAGCCGCAAATAGGGCTTGCTGAACATATGTCTGAGATGATCAGCAACATCACTGTTTATGGAACTTTTTATCTCTTCGAGCAGAAAGCTGATATCCTCTCCGGGATTTAAACTTCTCAGTACTTCTTCTGCTTCGGTATAATGGCCTTTTTTAACCAGCCACCTTGGGCTTCTTCCGACAAAGAAAAGAAGCACAAAAAACAATAACGATGGGACAGCTCCGGAAATGAACATCCATCTCCAGTTATTAACACCTGTGCTGATCAGGGCAAGGTCAGTGGCAAAGGCCACAAGAATTCCAATTACTACCGACATCTGGAAGGTGATAGTCAGTCTGCCGCGGTAAGCAGGAGGTGAAATTTCCGAAATGTACATAGGAGACAGCACTGATGCCCCGCCAATTGCCAGACCGCCGACTACCCTGAATATCATAAATTCATATATGCTGGTTGCCAGTCCTGACCCCAATGCTGAAATTACAAACAGTACGGCCATAATCCTGAGCATATATCTGCGACCGTATTTATCACCTGGAATTCCTATGAACAGAGCACCGGCAACACAGCCAAAAATTGCAGAACTCACTGCCAGTCCTTCGAGCTTTCCGGTCAGATTAAAATGATCTCTGAAGAAGGGGAGTGCACCGTTTATCACAGCAGTATCGAATCCAAAAAGAAAACCACCTAATGCGGCTACAAAAGTATAGAGATATAATTTTCGCGGCATGAGGCTGAGTTATTTTACGGAATAAGTTTCAATTGCAAATTTTCCGATTTTCTGAAGAATGCTGCCATCCTGTACAGGAACAGGGCTGACTTGTTCTTCAATAAGACTAACTTTGCCTGCCTGACTGAAGTTTTTAAATCCTTTTATCCTGACTTCCGTTTCTTTGCCAGAGATATTATATACCCTGATCACTGCAGCGTCCTCATCTTCCGATTTCTTGACCGTTGAAATAAGCAGGTTATCCTGGTCAACTGAGAAGAAGCTTAATTCTTCAGGAAGTGAAGCCTCAGAGTATGGTTCAGGCTGAAAAACTGCCCGGAGTTTATCGTTTGCTTCCATTCCCGGCCGAAACCTGTTTTCCCAGTCAGGTTTGTGTGAGGTAAGCGAAAATGAAAAAGTATGATCTCCGGTCTGAAGATACTCATTGCCTTCTCCATGGCAACTACGTCTGGAAGAGATCAGGATAGGCTGCAATATTGTTTCGGATGATGGGTTATCAGTAGGGTCTATATAATCGGCTACTGCAACGCTGGAACTCATTGTAACACCGAAATCAGAGTTATTGGCACCAATCCAGTTTCCTATGCCTCGGGGATGAATCTCTTTGCAAACTGTCTTGTATCTTTCTCCGGCAGCTCCTGCCATTTCATCCTTACCGACGTTTAGTACACCATATGGCACCTCATAACTCACCTGTCCTTGTTTCATTTTCAAAGGAATGGCCATCCTGTACTCACGATAAAGAACCCCCTCATAATTGAGCAGGGCAATTTCAATATCTATTCGTTTTATAGAATTGAATATCCTGACTTTTTGCTCAATAACGGCATTCCTGATTGGTTGACGGTTGAAAAATTCAGTATATACCTCGCCCTGTGATGAAATTTTCCAGGAGGATTTATAATTTGAAGCTTTGTCAAATCCCTGCATATCAGTTTTTTGAATATCTGCAAACTCTCCGGCACCCGTTCCTTCAGAATGCAATGTAAAGACTTCCGCTCCTTTGAATTTGCCTGTTTCCAGAAGTTCGGTATTGAGCTGTTTATCAAATAAAGAACCAATCCCTCCGTCGGATAACTGCACTTTGTAATACTGATTTTCAAAGAAAGTGTCGTTTGCCGGTTTTGCCGTATAGGAAGGCTTGTCTGCAGGATTGAGGTAATAGGTTTTATAGCCAATAGATGGAACATTTTCGGCGATAAAACTAAGATCGGTTTCTTTTATTGATCCATCATCATAGTACGAAACAGATTTCGGTTGTACAGGTATTTGTTTGCCATTTTTATCCTTTATCTGAATAAATTTTGCATAGGATTTTGCAAGGGTGACTGAAGTTTTAACCACATCGGTTCTTTCCCAGCTCAGACTATTAAATACAATAATAGGTATTCCTTTATCAGCTGTCTTTTTTATTGCGGAGGCAATGTTTTTCAGCGCTGCAGAAAGTACACTTTCGGCTGTTTCCCTGGCAAAGAAGTATTTATCCTGAAAGAGGGCGTCTGTAATATCGCCATGCTTGCCTCCCCATCCATGATCAGGGTATATTTTTGCTTCCCATGCTTCATTCAGCAGCTGCGATGGGTAATGAGTAAACGAATTATCAATTAGTGCATTGACTGTAGAAAATTTTTCAGCTGCTGTCAGCAGTATATCGGCTTCCCTGCTTGCTTTTATTGCTTTCTCATGTGTCGGACCATGTATGTAGAGCCATACAGCCGGCCGTTCACCTGTTATTGTGGGAACTGTAGAGACATTTTGCCTGAAATCCCTGATAAAGTCAGGGGTGAGAGATAGCTTTATTGCGGGCAAATGAACCTCATTGAATTTCCCGTTTTCTGCCTGGATCTGTGAAATATTATTCCATTGGCTTATCAGGTGGGAGTAATCCTTGGCCGGGCTCATATCCCAATCGGAAAACATAGGTGTGACTTTCCCGGGAGTATTATTCCTGTAATATCTGCTCCATTCAGCAGTGGAATTAGCAATATATTCAGCCGCTTCACAGAAGTTTTTCTGTAAAGGTGTAAAATCAGTTGAATAATGTCCCGGAGAGTATGTCGTAACAAATGAACCATCGGGACTGTACCAATCAAATATTCCCTTATCCATCCGGCTTATTGCCATGTAGCTGGTACCTGCTTTTTTAAGAATCTGTGCCATCTGCAGTGTTTTTCCGGGAACGTCCTGGTTCCAGTAAGTATTGGCAGTGTAACCAAATTCTTTCTTCAGCCATCTCATTCCGAAATAAAACTGTCGTGCAAGTGCCTCGCCTGAATGCAATTCCTCATATGGCTGAGTGTAGCCCGATCCACACGATATCCTGCCTGATTTGAGAAGCTCCGTGATATCCTTTTTCCTGTCAGGGTGACGTTGAATGTATTCTTTGAGCATCAGGGCATCTTCGACGTCAAAACGGTAAGTGGGATCCACAAGAGCCTGCCTGATGAGTGGTGTAAGAAGCATTGTATCTCTCTCTATTATACATTTTTCGGGAGAATCCATCCAGGCTATATCCTGGTGACTGGAGTTCATAAGAAATATCTGACCGTTCGAAAGGGAAGATTCTGACAGGTTTACAATAGACTTAACAGTATTTGGTTTAAAGATCCTGACGCCACTTATGTCAATAATATTTTTATTCGATATAACCGTAGTCTGCACTATAGATTTGCTGGCAAGTTTAGTTGACATCCCTGCCTGTTTCAGTGAATTTACACTGATTATCTCTCCATATTCGTCACTCAGGGAAATTTTAGAATTATCAGGTATCATGCTTGTAACAAGGCTTGCTATGCCATGATCGCCAATATTTGCAACTGGTAGGATATAATCTTTTCTGCCGACAGAGAGCCTGATTGTTTTGCCAGCGGATTCAGGCGGAAGGCTTATTTTGATCCTTGAAGAAGTCTTTTCGTTACGAATCTCAAGATCAGCCTTTATATCATATTGCCCCTGTCCATGAGCACACAAAGTGAACCCAAGGTTAATTGCTACTGCCAGGAAGGTCCGGGTTATTTTGTTCATGATTAATAATTGTTTTTGTTTATCCTGTCGATACGTTTTATAAGTTCCATCATTGCTCTTCCGTTATGGTAGGGACATTTCCATGGATCTATTTTCCAGTCGTTACGGTAATATGGTGAGGGATCGTTTTCAGGTTCAGCCAGGAATGGAATGCCAAGTCTGTTCACCTTGGTAAACCATTCACCTTTTTCATGGTCAATAACATGGTTATCAATAAAATCCCACGAGAGCTTTACAGTTTCCCAATTTTTGATATCGCCGGTCATCTCAAATGCATTCATAAAACCAACAAGTGTTTCAGCCTGAAGCCACCAGTGTTTATTTGTCCGGATATGACTGCCAAAGCGGGTTGATTCGAGGAATAGCCCGCCATCCTTATCCAGGCCTGTTCGTTCAACTGAATTCGCCATTTTAATGCACAATGGTTTCATCAAGTGTAATATTGTTTCATTGCCCAGAATTTCAGCAGCTTCCAATAACAACCAGGAAGCTTCAATATCATGACCAAAAGAACAGATACCTTTTGAGGCAATAGTCTCATTGAATCCTTCGTCGAAGAAAATACCAAGATGTCCATCCTTGCGTATAATCCGGTCAATAAACAATTCCAGCAATTCCTTCAAACGCAATTTGACAGTTTCATCTTTCCATACCTTATACAAAGCTGAATAGGCTTCCATTATATGAAGATGGGTGTTCATAGATTTTGGCTCATTGTTATCCGCCATCCTATTTTGATCGTACAATTTCCAGTCCCTTGTGAAGGCTTCGAGATAACCTGGATTTCTCCTGTCTTTAGTATACATCTCAAGTAAGCGGAAATAGTTTTGGATTGATTCCATAACAACCGGATCAGGTCTGAATTCGTAATATTTACATAAGGCATAAATTACAAAAGCCTGGGCATAAGTATGTTTAATATCTGAAGCCACACTGTTATCAGGCTTTAGCTCCATGAAATATCCGCCTGATTGTTTATCAGCAAAATAATTTTCCATAAATGAAAAAGCCCTATCGGCAATTATACCGTATTCAGAATTTGGAAAACGGATGGAGGCTTCGGAAAAAGTCCATAAAATCCTGGCATTAAGTACGCATGATTTATTGGCTGTTAAAACAGGGTTGCCTTCCATGTCGGCTGCTCCGTAAAAACCTTCTCCATTTTTTTCGATGCTGTGTTTTATCCAATAGGAAAGAATGTCATCAATCAGCTCAGATTTGAAAAGCTGTCTGTAATGACTCATCTCCACGGAAAGTTTTTCCATAAGACTAATTTTTCAGGTATATAGGGTGCTAATTTAAAATTATTAAAAGAATTCTAAATGTAGTATTTCTAAGCCGAATTTATAAATAAGAAAACTTTTAAGCAACTATTGTTTCAAAAATGGAATTCCAGGTCTCACAAGAGGATATTACAGGAATGTTAAATTAATTCTTTATCTGAAGTCATTTTTGTCCACCAACCTAAGTTAATCTGTAATTATTGATCTCTTTTTAAACAACCTGTAATTAAATCTGTTAATATCATTGATTGGACTCTGTGACATAATAAAGGCCTGTCATTCCGAGCGTTAGCGAGGAAACTCCTGATCAATTATTTTGAGATTCTTATTGATTGCCGATACTCATATAAAATAAAAGTGTAATCTTTGTATTTAAGCCCGGTAATTGGTTGATTAACTATTAAAAAACATTAATAAATGAAAAATCATTTAGTTAAGAATTTGACTTTTACAGTATTGATCCTGGCATTATCAGGAGTCTTCTCTGCAGTTTATTCCCAGAAGAAATCAATCGCCAGTCCTGCAAAGTCAGGAGTGAAGCTGGAATATAAGTATCCTGAGGGCAAAACATTTAAATATATTTCTGATACCAAAGTAGTTCAGAATATGGATGTTAATGGACAATCAATGCTGGTAAATATTGCAATGTATATGGGTTGCGAGGTAAAAGCAGCACGCAAAATGGGTGACAACCTGAATCTTGAAATTACTATAGACTCAATGGCTCAGAATATTGAATCACCGCAGGGAACTGCCGGAGGGCCCATTGTTGATGTTAAAGGGAAATCCTTTAATATGGTAATCTCTCCAGCCGGTAAAACAGTAAATATTGCCGAAGCAGAAAAGGTTGTATATAATATTGAAGGAAGCGGAGAAAACAATATGGTTCAGGCATTTCTCAACTATTTCCCTGCTCTGCCTAAAGGAAGCGTTAATCCGGGAGATACCTGGGTTTCAAACGATACCATCGATAGTAAGGCACCTACAAATACCATGTGGGTGCCCGTTGAGTCAAAGTTCAAATTTGAAGGCACAGAGACTATTGCAGGAATTGAATGCGCGAAGATAACCGCAGACCTTTCGGGAACCCGGAAGATGATTACTCAGTCGCAGGGGATGGAAATACACACAGCCGGGCCATATACCGGAACACAGGTTCTTTACATTGCGCTGAAAGAAGGGTACCTGGTTAAGGAAACAGTTAATACAAAAATGACAGGAAATATCGAAATACCCGATCAGAATATGTCATTTCCTGTGGTAATGACAGTTATCTCTAATAATGAAGTTGTTAAGTAGGATCAGTTCACTTTAATGACAATGCCACTCTCCGGTGACATTCCTTTTGTATTCAAAGAAGCCGGTTTTGTGATTTCCTTTTTATCGGAAAAGATCTGTATATAGTATAATCCTTCTTTTGCAAAACTCAGTGGAATCTCATAAATAGTTCCGTTCCGGTACCTTGACAGGTCCCAGGCAGTAATATCTTTGTATTCCTCGTCTGTGTAGTCACGATAGCTTCCTTTTTTACTTATCTGAGCCGGGGTGAGATGTTGCGTAAAATTCTCCCGGTAAATTATCATAAAATACAAAAAACTCTGACCATTTGTTTTAACGGTTATTTTGCACTGGTCCCCGGTTTTCAACTCTGAGGGTACATTCTCAAATTCAAAATACCTGTCTATAAATTCTTCATAGTATCTGAACTGTTTCCCATTTAAAAAGTACCCTATACCGACATAATTATGGGATTTATCAATAATGTTTACTTTATGACCGTTATCAGGTGCACGTTCAGCCATGAATTTCCCATGTCCCTTTTTCATCATGGAACTGATGACCTGGGACGATACAAAGTAAGTATCGCTTGACCATTCACCATAGGCGTTTTCTGAAACATGGTCGTACCCGCCCGCAGAAGCGTATCTGAGATATGGTTCTTCTCCCGCCATATTCCAATGCCCAAGATATTCGTTTTCAGCTGCTTCCTTTGCCATCCTGTTAGCAACTCGTGAAGCTAGAATGTCAAGTTTTACGGCCGGCGCATTATTTATTTTACGGCTTTTATTGATGACATCCACCTGGTCAATCTTAAGTTTCAGGGCTTCATCGTTATCCTTGAATTCCATGAGCCGTTTTTCCGCTTCATTTTGTTTCTGATAAATTTCAAAATCCTCCTTGCTGTTATTATCTGCCCTGTGAGGAAGTATTGAATGTGGCAGGCAAATTAAAATGATAATCAGAACTATCAATAGCTTTATCTGTTTCCATGTCTTTTTGAACATAACTCTGTACGGATTGTTAAAGATGCAAAAGTAAATTAATAGATATGAATATGAATAAACTAAGCTTACTATTTTCAATGGTGCTTATCTCGGGTGCAGTTTCTGCTCAGACATCAGGTTTTTATGATTTCAAAGTAAAGACCCTCGAAGGAGGAATGTTTGATTTCAGTTCACTGAAAGGGAAAAAGGTAATGGTAGTTAACGTAGCATCCAAATGCGGAAATACTCCTCAATATAAGGATCTTGAAGGGTTGTACCTGAAGAACCAGGAAAACCTGGTGATTATTGGTTTTCCGGCAAATAATTTTGGAAGTCAGGAACCCGGGACAGCAGTTGAGATCAGAAAATTCTGTACAGAAAATTATGGTGTCACATTTCCTCTGATGGAGAAAATTTCAGTAAAAGGATCTGATATGGCACCAATTTACAAGTGGCTCACCTCTAAAAAGGAGAATGGGGTAATGGACTCTGAAGTGAAATGGAATTTCCAGAAATATCTGATTGATGAAAATGGAAAACTCGTTGAAGTTTTGGATCCAAAAGAGCAACCGACTTCTGATAAGATAACGATGTGGCTTTCTTCTAAATAATTATAGTTATCCCAATTTATAATAAATGAAGGTTGTTCCTTGTATGGCAAGGTAACAACCTTCCTCTTTTTACAGCATTATTGTCAGAACATTTCCAGTCTCGGCGACTGAATAAGAACGCAAAGGCGATGTGGCAGGACCATTTAAAACGCTTCCGGAGGTTGAAAAGACTGACCCATGACAGGGGCATTCAATGTCTCCTCTTGATGGATTATACCCGACTGTACATCCCTGGTGTGTGCAGATAGATGATAATGCTACAATGTTTGTGCCGGTATTGATAAGCAGAATATTCTGAACAATCTTTGAGCTGCCTTTAGCAGTCAGGGCTGAGTTCTCCGAAAGAGACAGATCAAGATTAATGGAGGAACCTGCAGGTGGAGTTCCGCCAGTATTGGTACCCGGATTCATTGCACTATCTTTTGAACAACTCTGTAAAATAGAGGGAGCAAGAACCAGTACGGTACCTCCCAATAAAAACTTTTGAACTACTTCTCTCCTATTCATAAGTGACAAAATTTAAAAACTACATGCTTAACTAACAATTTTTAGAAAATATAGTTTAGAAAGAGTCTAAATAAAGGCACAAAGGCACAAAGGCACAAAGGTACAATGACATAAGGAATAATTGCCGCAAGAAAATGATGAGAATGGGGAGAATTGTAGAAATAATATCAGGGCATCACAGCATCAAGACTGCAAGACTGCAAAACTGCACGACTGCAAGACCGCAAGACCGCAAGCCAATCAGAGGATAAACGGGATAAACATCTTTGTATCTTTCATATACGATTTATATTCATCCCCGAATTTTACTATCATCTCATGTTCTTCAATTCGTGCCGTAAAATACACGGCAATAAGATTTATGACAGCCAGTATCAATTGAAGAGGTGCTGGATCCTTTAGCATAATTCCTGTGCCAAGGAGGAAAATTGAAAGGTATAAAGGATGTCTTATGTACCCATAGATGCCTGATTTCACAAGCAGAGAAGTATTTTCGAAGTTACTGTCAGGTTTGCCTTCTTTCTTAAGTAACAGAAAACCCGTAATAACCACATATATCGAAAGTATAAGCAATATCCATGAAGCGAGCTGTAAGAATGAAAAAGGATTTGCGAACCATACTTTAATGTTTAGTAACACGAGGATGAAAACACTTTCAAATGCGAAAAATCTAACAATACCGTGGTATCTTTTGTATTTGATTGACAAAAACCATGAAAAGAAAATGATCAGTATTGTCCCTGCAATAATTACCGGATAATTCATTATTGTAAAAATGTTTGGTTACTTGGATAAATTTTTTTCATTTGGCTTCTTCAGCCAGTTATAAACTTCAATCTGTGATTGATTTCTGATGTTTTTTCCTGGTTTAACAAAGGTGTTTGACTGCGTGGCATCAAATATTCTTGCCTTTACATTATCTTCCCACTGGATATCAAATATCTTCCTTATTTCGCATTTTATATTTTTGTCAAATATAGGGCAGGTAACTTCAATTCTATGGTCAAGATTACGGGTCATAAGGTCCGCTGAGGTAATATAGACCTGATCATTTCCTCCATTACAGAATATAAGAAATCTGGAGTGTTCAAGAAACCTGTCAACTATTCCGATAGCTTCAATTTTTGCACTGATATTCTTTATACCGGGAATCAATGATAACATCCCTCTTATAATCAGCTTGATTTTGACGCCTGCCTGGCTTGCTTTGTAAAGATTATCTATAATTTCGCTGTCAGTAAGGTTATTAAGTTTGAGATAGATAAAAGCTTTTTTACCTTCTTTAGCATTTTTTATTTCATTTTCTATCAGCGAAATTATTTTGTTCCTCAGGAAAAACGGAGATAAAACCAGGTGATAAAAATTGTCTTTCTTGTAATTTACGCTAAAGAAGTTAAAGGCTTTATAGACTTCATTGGTGATTTTTTTGTCGGTGGTAAGCAGGAGCATATCTGTATATACCCTGGCGGTATCTTCATTAAAATTGCCGGTACCGACAACTGCATATCGCTGGGTAATATCATTTTTTACACGGGTTATAAGACAGAGTTTGGAATGAACCTTTAGTCCGGGCACACCGTAGATTACTCTGACGCCCTCTTCACGAAGCTTATTACCCCAAAGTATATTAGCCTCCTCATCAAACCTGGCTTGAAGTTCTACAACAGTTGTAACTGACTTTCCGTTTCTGACTGCATTTAATAGTGCATTGATAACGCTTGAATTCCTTGCAAGCCTGTAAAGTGTTATTTCTATTGAAGTTACATAGGGATCGATGGAGGCTTCGCGTAGCAGATCAATAAAATGGTCAAAAGGGTGATATGGAAAAAAGAGCATAAAGTCCCTCTTTTTTATCGCTGATAAAATACTTTTGCCCGGCTGGACATCTCGGTGAGGAACCGGAATAAGCGGTTCATTGAATAACTTCTTGCGGCCCGGATTCGGGAAATTCATAAAATCTTTAAAATTATGATATCTGTTACTTGGAATAACAACATCATCCGGTCCGAAATTGAGTTTTTTAGTTATTATTTTCAGGAGGTCTGCAGGCATAGTGCGATCATAAATAAAGCGGACAGCACTGCCTCTTTTCCGTTGCTGTAAACTCTTGGATAATTTATCTATATAGCTTTCCGATATATCATCAGCAATCTCCAGCTCAGCATCTTTCGTCAGTTTAATAGTATAAGCAGAAATATCATCAAAATCAAAGATGAAAAATATCTCATTTAACCCAAACCGAATAATATCATCAAGGAAAATAATATACTTACCGTCATCTTTTTCCGGCAGAATAATAAATCTCGGCAGTACATTAGTAGGAATCTCAAGAAGAGCATATCTTCTTTTCTGTGTACCAGTCTTGGCAAGGTAGATAGCCAGATAAATTGCATCGTCAGTAAGATTAGGAAGACTGGTATTTTTTTCAATAAGGAAGGGCATAAGCCTGGTCCTTACCTCTTTATGGAAATAGTTCTTTACAAATTCAGCCTGTTCCTCATTCAGTTGTTTTTCGTTTATTATATGAGTATTATGCTTAGCCAGCTCATGAAGAAGTCCGTTGTAAATCTTTTCAAATTTTGCATTTTGAGCTAGAACTATGTCATGAACTGTTTTAAGAGTCGTTTTTGGATTATAGCCAAGTATTTCCTTTGATTTTGAACCATATATGGAAAGTCTTTTCAGGGTTGCTACCCTTACTCTGAAATATTCATCAAGATTATTGGAATAGATGCCCAGGAATTTGAATCTTTCAAGAAGCGGCACCTCCCTGTTATCAGCCTCCTGAAGCACACGTTCATTAAATGACAACCAACTTATCTCCTTCGGAATATATAACTTACTCATGAAATTCTAAGGTTTAAGAAAATATTCAGTTTTTCCCACGTTCCGGTCAATGTCAGACCAGGTCATAATTTTAAATGATATGCAGATAATTCCTGTCTTTGGTAAGAAATCACACCCATCCCGGCATAATATATTAGCTATTTCCGTAAAAGAGGGATTATGTCCGAACATAGTTACCGTTTCTGTCTCTTCATCTATTGTTGAAAGCAGGGCAGGCAGATTCCCGTAGCTCATCTTAAAATACAGATTGCTGTTCATGATAATATTTTCGGTACTAATCCCGAATTCTCCTGCAAAAATTAATGCTGTTTCGAGAGCTCTGAACGCCGGGCTTGTCAGGATAACACCCATAGATTTTTCTTTTTCCAAAAGCTTGCGGGCCATGATTCCTGCTATAACTTTTCCCTTAAGAGTCAGGGATCGTTCGAAATCAGAGATTTCAGACGATTCGTCTTCAGCTTTTCCGTGACGGATTAAGATTATTCTTTTCATTTTCCCCTGTCAATAAAACAATAAATAAACCTTTATGATCAGATTCCGAAACTGGTTCCCATTTTCTGCGCCTGGATCACCAGGGTATCTTTTTGATCAACAAGTTTTAGTTTTCCCATGACATCAGCGAGGGGAACTGATACAATCTCTGTATTTTTCAAAGCAACCATTTTGCCAAAGTCTCGTTCGGCTATCATATCAGCAGCGGCAGAACCATACCGGGTAGCAAGTACCCGGTCCATAGGAGAGGGGGTACCACCTCTCTGGATATAACCCAACACTGTTTCCCTGGTTTCGAGTCCGGTTAATTCGTTTATTCTTCTGCTCAGTGATTGAGCAGCAGAGCAACTCTCCCTGATCGGATTTCTGATCCCCTCGGCAACAACTACTATGGAATAGGGTTTATTATCATTTACCCTTTGAAGAAGATAATCTGCTATTTTGTTATCATCATATTGAATCTCAGGGATCAAAATAACGTCTCCACCGCCTGCGATGCCTGAATACAATGCGATCCAGCCGGCATTGTGTCCCATCACCTCAATTACCATAATCCTTTTATGTGAGTTTGCTGTAGAGTGCAAGCGATCGATCGCTTCGACGGCAATATTGACTGCCGAATCAAATCCGAATGTCAGGTCGGTACCCCAGACATCATTATCAATTGTTTTTGGTATGCCAACAACATTCAAGCCTTCCTGGGAGAGGAGATGGGCTGTCTTCATGGTTCCATTTCCCCCAATACAGACAAGGCAGTCGAGGCCCATTTGTTCATAATGCTCTTTTATGAGGACAGGTTTACTGATTTCATTTTTCCCTTTTCCGGTGCTTTTAAAAGGTTTCTCCCGCGAGGTCCCTAAAATGGTGCCTCCAACTGTGAGAATACCTGATAGATCATGTTCGGTCAGCTCCCTGTATTCCTTGTTTATCATACCTGAAAATCCGTCACTTATCCCAACCAGTGTCATTCCGTATTTGACTATTGCAGTTTTTCCGACACCACGGATAGCTGCATTTATCCCCGGACAATCGCCTCCTGCAGTAAGAATGCCTATCCTCTGGCCTTTGGTAATTTTACCCATTCTAAAGTGTTTATTATTAGTGTAAAGCAAATTTAACGTTTTATAAGTAGATTCAGGTTAATATATTGTTACAAAAATGTGGTTATTTGCAGGCTGGATCTAAGCCGAAGAATTTGACTTTTTCCTTGAGTAATTTAATTTATGTAACTTTATCTGGCTGTATAAAGTTTTCAAGTATAACAATGGAACTTGATTTTGTAAAACTGAAGCAATTAAAACCTGCTATTGCAGGATATATCAGAAAATCGCAGGCATTACTGAAGAGGTCCGACATTCCGGATGAGAATGCGATTCATGATATTCGTGTTCTCATGAAGAAATCAAGATCTTTATTGAAGCTTTCAGCTCATCAGACAAATAATCCATACTATGCGAGAGATATTGCTGATCTGAGAGAGATTGGAAGAACATTGTGTTCCTGGCGCGAAGCTTCAGTGTATAGAAAAATACTAAGGGATCTGAAAAAAGAATTTCCTGATATTTTTTCAGGTCTTCAGGGAAATCCGGTTCTTAGCATTTTACTTGAAAAACCAAAACCCCCCGGTGAGCTTTTTGTGGAGATAAGCTCAGCACTTGGTCATATAGAAGCATTATTAAATAAAACCAGTTACCGGATACGTTTTCAGACCATGAATATGATTGATCCGAAGCTCCTTATCAGTGAACTTGATGTTACATATAATCAGGTTGCAAAAATCTATTTAAAATGCAGGAACAATCCTAAACCTGAGACCATACATAATTTCAGGCAGAAGTCTAAGTATTTTCTCTATCAGCTATACATTTTCCGGCCTTTAAACCCATTGTCAGTAAAAGCCCTTGAGAAAAAGCTTGAAATAATGACTCTGAATCTGGGTAAATTCAATGATCTGGCTCAGATAATAAGGGTTCTGGGTTATGATTATCGTGAAGCTACTAATCTGCCTCCAATGGATGAATTAATACTAAAAATCCGTGATAGACAGGACAGGTATCTGGCCAAAGTGTGGTCTCCCGCGTACCAGATATTCTGTCCAGGGCAAAAACTTGTGAATCTTTTGGGATTCAAGCTGCTGGTGATTTAAGATTTATTTTTCTTTTGTCCTCTCTGCCTGTTCATCATATTCTTTTGTAAGTTCGGTTATCTCGTGTTCTGTTTTTCGTTCCAGATTAATTACTGCATTGTTTGCGGGCTCTTCCCTAAGCATTAAATGCTCCTAAAGACCAGATATCCTCTGTATTTATGCGCAGATGATAATTTGGGAATGATAAAACAGGAATGAATGCTTTGTTTATCATCTGATGAGCAAAATTACCCAATAGTAAGTTAGTAGCGCTTTTCTCCTGTTCAGTCATTATTGAAATAAGGTCAGCATCTACTGATTTTGAATAATCGAGAGTTAAATCAGTCAGATTGCTACCATGAAGATGTTCAATTGAATAAGGAATTTTGTGAGTTTCAAGGTACGCTATTACCTGTCCTGCATATTGATGAAGCTTTTTCTGAATACTCTTTAAATTTGAGAGTCTTATTGTAATCAGGTGAATTTTTGAACTAAATGCTTTTGCCAACTCAACAGTATATGGGACCTTTTCCCTTGTTTCAAAAGTAATATCCAGTGGCAATACTATATTATTAATATTTGAAGATATTTTACTTCTTCTGATAGTGATCACAGGATTCCGCGAATGAGAGATTATTTTGTAAGCATTGCCTCCAATAAACAATTCTTCAAAACCTGATCCTCCATGCGTTGAGAGCACTATTAGCGCGTCATTATAATTATCAGCAAATTTGGTTATTTCTCTAAATATCTGACCTTCTTTAATAGTGTAATCCAAGGCACAATTTGTATCATCATTCTCTTTGCATTTTTGAATGATATCCTCGAATTTCGTTTTTGCATATTGATTCTCCGTTCCAATTAATTCATTACTATGGTTTAATTTATTGCCTAT
>Ga0302167_10000623_pt1 | contig 16651 bp, 19 predicted proteins | sample I_Fen_N1_1_FD_193496 | JGI IMG/M metagenome (GOLD analysis project Ga0302167, IMG submission 193496) | Peat permafrost microbial communities from Stordalen Mire near Abisko, Sweden - I_Fen_N1_1 | ecosystem: Environmental > Terrestrial > Soil > Wetlands > Permafrost | place: Sweden: Abisko...
GAAAAATTTATAACATTAACTTCATCTGTCGTTCCACTTCCAATTGAAAATGTGGATACAGATCAGATTATACCTGCTCGTTTCTTAAAAGCAACGAACAAAGATGGTTTTGGTGACAATCTTTTCGCCGATTGGCGTTACAATAAAGATGGCAGTCCAAAAACTGATTTTGTTTTAAATAACCCAACCTATAGCGGATCAATTCTGGTTGCAGGTAAGAACTTTGGTTCAGGTTCCAGTCGTGAACATGCTGCCTGGGCTATTGATGGATATGGATTTAAAGTCGTAGTATCGAGTTTTTTTGCTGATATTTTCCGTGGAAATGCTTTGAATAATGGTGTATTGCCAGTAGTAGTATCGACTGAATTCTTGGCAGAAGTATTTGCTTGTGTTGGTTCCAATCCTTCTACTACACTTACTATTGACTTGAAAAATCAGACAGTAACTAATAATGCTACCGGAAAATCCGAAACATTCGAAATAAATACTTACAAAAAAGAATGTCTGCTTAATGGTTTGGATGATATTGACTATTTGTTGAGTAAGAAAGAACAAATCGAACAGTTCGAAAAAGCCAGAGTCTAATAAGTCTTTAAATCTTTTTCAAGGTTATTTGCGTTGGAGAAGGTAAACTTTAATATCGAATTATGATAGAAATAATGGATACCACGCTCCGCGATGGAGAACAAACATCGGGAGTTTCTTTTGCTGCACAAGAAAAGTTGAGTGTTGCCCGGCTTCTGCTCGAAGAGTTATGTGTTGACCGAATTGAAATAGCTTCTGCCAGGGTATCCGATGGCGAATTTGCCTCAGTAAAGCGTGTGGCTCAGTGGGCCCGTACTCATGGTCATATCAATCAAATTGAAGTACTTGGCTTTGTTGATGGACGTATATCGCTGGAATGGATTCAGAATGCTGGTTGTACTGTTATTAATCTGCTGTGTAAAGGCTCTTTAAAACATTGCATACATCAGCTTAAAAAGGACCCAGAACAGCATGTTGCCGACATTAAGCAGTTGTTGGTAAATGCCGCAGAGATGGGTATAACCGTCAATGTTTATCTGGAGGATTGGTCAAACGGGATGCGTGAGTCAGAAGATTATGTCTATTTTATGGTAGATTCGTTGAAAGATGAAAATATCAAACGTTTTATGTTGCCCGATACACTGGGAATATTAAATCCGGCAGAAACGTTTGAATTTTGTCGAAAGATGATAAGTCGCTATCCTGATCTACACTTTGATTTTCATGCTCATAACGATTATGATCTGGCTGTAGCCAATGTTTTTGAAGCAGTTAAAGCCGGAGTTAAAGGACTTCATGTTACGGTTAACGGTTTGGGTGAACGTGCCGGTAATGCGCCTCTATCAAGCGTATTGGCCGTGCTGCATGACCATTTGAAAGTTCAAACCGAAATAAAGGAAGATAAAATAAATTCTGTCAGCAAAGTAGTTGAAACTTATTCAGGAATTCGTATTCCGCACAATAAACCGGTTATTGGCGAAAATGTTTTTACACAGGTTGCTGGTGTTCATGCCGATGGAGATAATAAAAAGAACCTTTATTACAATGATTTGTTGCCAGAACGCTTTGGGCGTGAGCGTCAGTATGCACTCGGAAAAACTTCAGGAAAAGCCAATATCCTCAAAAACTTGCAGCAATTAGGCATTGAACTCGATGACGAAATGATGCGTCGTGTTACTGCCCGTGTAATTGAGTTGGGAGATAAGAAAGAAATGGTTTCGTTGGATGAGCTTCCTTATATTGTATCCGATGTGTTGAAAAATGAACAGGAGGAGCAGGTTGTGAAAATAATCGATTATTCTTTATCTTTGACCCAGGGCTTGCGACCTATGGCTTCTGTAAAAATGGAGATTAATGGTGGTATTTATGAGCAGTCTGCATCGGGCGATGGACAGTATAATGCTATTTCTAAAGCAATGTGGAAAATTTATAAGAAGTTGAACAAGCCAACTCCAGAGTTATTGGATTATGTGGTGGTTATTCCTCCCGGAGGCCAAACAAACGCTTTTGTACAAACAATTATAACCTGGAGATTTAAGGAAAGAGTTTTCAAAACGCGCGGTTTGGACGGCGATCAGACTGTTGCTGCCATTAAGGCAACAATAAAAATGCTCAACATCATCGACTAGCGTGTTATTGATATATTTTTTGATTCAGTAAGAAGAAACAGAAAGTTATAAATACCAAAAAAGAAGTGATTACGATTGCTGCCTTTTTTGTCTTTCTGTGTTTTGAGCTGTCTTTTACCGATTTAAAAATGGATGTTGTTATAATTGAAATGAATGCCCCTACGGTAATAAGTACGTAAACCATTTGCTGTATTAATTTATAAGTTTAATACCGCAAAGATAATAATTGTTGATTCATTATTGAAAAATATCGCCTTCAAATAAATAAAAATTCTTAAATTATAAGTAAATTATGTCTGAAATATCAAAAAGTAGCAGTGGAAATGGAATTTTTGCTACAAATGCTAAAAATTTGAATATCGCTGTTCTACCCGGAGATGGAATTGGACCGGAGATTGTAGAACAAGCGTTGAATGTAACTAAAGCTATCTGTAATAAATTCGGTCATACTCTAAACTACGAATATGCAATTGTAGGTGCTTGTGCTATCGATTCGGTTGGTGAACCTTATCCAAAGGCAACACATGATTTGTGTATGAAATCTGATGCTGTATTGTTTGGTGCTATTGGAGATCCGAAATACGATAATAATCCTGCTGCTAAAGTACGTCCTGAACAGGGTTTGCTGAAAATGCGCAAGGATTTAGGTTTGTATGCTAATATTCGTCCGGTGTCCACTTTTCCATCACTTATTCATAAATCTCCGCTTCGTGCCGATTTGGTTGATGGAGCAGATTTTATGTGTATCCGCGAATTGACAGGTGGTATGTACTTCGGTCGTCCACAGGGTAGAAGCGAGGATGGTAATACAGCCTACGATACTTGTGTTTATACCAGAGAAGAAGTGGATCGAATCTTACATTTAGCCTATAAGTATGCCGGTCAGCGTAATAAGAAGGTAACTGTGGTAGATAAAGCTAATGTGCTGGCTACATCGCGCTTATGGCGTCAGATTGCTCAGGAAATCGCACCACAATATCCCGACATCGAGACCGAATATATGTTTGTTGATAATGCTGCAATGCGCATTATCCAATGGCCAAAGAGTTTTGATGTACTGGTTACAGAAAATTTATTTGGTGATATCCTTACAGATGAAGCATCTGTTATCACTGGTTCGTTAGGAATGTTGCCTTCAGCATCTGTAGGAATTCATACTTCTGTTTTCGAACCGATTCATGGCTCTTATCCCCAAGCTGCTGGTAAAAATATTGCAAATCCATTAGCTACTATACTTTCTGCCGCTTTAATGTTTGAATATGCATTTGGAATGATGGAAGAAGGTGCTTTGATACGTGAAGCGGTTGCGGCCAGTATGGCTGCCAGTATTGTTACCGAGGATATTGCCGATAACGCAACAGCCTATAAAACCTCAGAAGTAGGAGAGTGGATTGTAAACTACATATCAAAATAAGGATTATTTCTATTCCTGATATCTGATAAAAGAGAGCGGTGGTTTGTTTTTACAAACCACCGCTCTCTTTTATAGGGAATTCTGATGAATAATTAAAGCTATTGTTATTATTTTAATATCAAAATAATAACCAAAAGAGTAAGCAAATAACTCGAAAAGAGTAGTATTGCTGTTTTGAAAAAAGAACTGATAGTAGCAGCTTTCATTAGTGAGATTTATAAATAAAAAATGTGAAATTTGGTTGTTTCCTTGGTTTTGGAAGGAAACGGGCTACAAAGATATGTAAATTATCAATATGTAGTACCTTGTAGTATTATTTGTGTTAATTGTAATAAATATGTCATTTTAATTAGATTAATAGTTTTTAATTTGATGCTATCTTGAATTTTCGATATTTTTTCTTGAATAATCTTCGATTTCTATTTGTATGATAATTATACATTTATTATTTTTATTCAGGTTTTAAAGTCATTTGAGGGCTGTAGATATTTTGATTTTTTTGTGTAATTATTTTTGTTCTATTTACATATTTATTCTAGATATAGAATAGAATTATTAGGCTTATTCACTATAAATGGGTTTCAAATCATATTAATTTACTTTGATATCTAAACAAATATTAACTACAAATAACATCTTTATAACATATATTAGTAGCAAAAAATATGATTCCTGCTTTTAAAATAGCAAATAAAATAGTTAGTGCGATATTCATGCTGAAATTAAAATTACATATGTAGTGAATAGTATGCTTTCTGACATTCCATTTTTCTGTTAAAAAAATAGTCACCTGACTTTAATCAGGTGACTATTTTCATTGATAAGTATTCTTTTTATTAGAGTAATAGTTTCTCTATGTCTGCAACCAGTTCTTCAGGTTTGATGGCCGATGCATATCTTTTAATCGGTTTCCCGTTTTTATCAAGTAAGAACTTAGTGAAATTCCACTTTATATCTCCTGTTCCGTTATCGGGCAATGACGCTTTCAGAAATTTATAAAGCGGATCTGCATTATCACCATTAACGTCTATTTTAGTGAACATGGGGAATGTAACATCATACTTTAAAGTGCAAAACTTCGCAATTTCTTCTGCGCTGCCAGGCTCCTGATTACCAAACTGGTTGCACGGAAAACCGAGTATGACCAATCCTTTGTTTTTGTAAGTCTTGTACAGCTTTTCAAGCCCTTCATATTGGGGCGTATATCCGCATTTGCTAGCTGTGTTCACTATTAGCACAACTTTTCCTTTATAGGCTTTCATACTTATATTTTGTCCTTGCAGGTTTGTGCTCTTATAACCGTAAAAATCTGTTGAAGTTGGTTTTTCTTGTGCTGAAGAGGAAAATATACTTATTACAAATAAGCATAGAATTATAGGATAATGTTTCATGATGAATTGGTTTTTATTTATATGTTACTAAACAAGTTCTGTTGTTGTTTGTTCGCTCTGTCTGAGTAAATTTATAATATCGTATAAACGACTTTTCATATCCAATGCTCTGGCTATTTCTGCATCGCCTACTTTTATGTTTAATTTATTCAGCAAATTGGCCGGAATTTCAGCTGCATTTATTTGCATGTTTATTCCCTGCTCACTGAGCCTGATTAATACCTTTCGCTGATCTGTCATGGATTGTGTGCGTATAAGTAGCCCCATAGTTTCCATTCTTTTGAGTAGGGGTGTTACAGTGTTAGTATTTAAAATGAGCTTTTCTGCAATTTCGTTTACAGTAAGTTCTTCGTGTTCCCACATAACCATCAGCACCAGGTATTGTGGGTAGGTAATACTCAACCTATCCAAATCTTGCTGGTAAGCACGTATAATAAGGCGTGATGCCGCATATAGAGGAAAACATAATTGGTTCTCCAGTTTAAGCTGATCGTAGTTCATTTTTTTATAGGGACTTTTGTTTTATTTCTTTAGTAGGGCTTCTATATGTTTACGCAGCTTTTCCGGAGGAGTGGTAGGAGCAAGGCGTTTGTATGGATTACCATTTTTATCAATGATGAATTTCGTAAAGTTCCATTTTATATTGCTACCGAAAAAGCCATTTAATTTTTTTTTCAGGTACACATAAATGGGCTGCGTGTTTTTACCGTTGACTTCTATTTTCGAAAACATCGGAAATGACACACCATAGTTGATTAAACAACCTTCAGATATTTCTTTTTCGGTTCCCGGCTCCTGTTTTCCAAACTGATTGCAGGGGAATCCGAGAATGACTAACCCCTGGTCTTTATAGTCTTTGTAGAGTTTCTCCAGTCCTTCGTATTGTGGTGTAAGCCCACATTTGCTGGCAGTGTTTACTACTATTATTACTTTGTCTTTGTAGTCTGCCATGGCTATCTCTTTGCCTTGCAGGCTGATTGCTGTAAATTGGTGGAAATTTGTATTCATGTTCTTTGTTGTCCTTATTTTATGTCGTTTGCGATACAAAAATAAGAATTTATATCGCATGCGATATAAATATAAACGCAATTTTAATGACTATTAACGCATTCAAGGAACTAATTGCTTTATTTTTTGATTTTGGATAAAAGGGAAGGGTATAGATTCTCTTTTACTAGCCTGAAAGTAGGTTCTTTGTGCAAGGCTTTTTCATAAATCAATTTTGCAGCTAGCAGGTCGTTCTGTTTCTCGTAGGCTTTCCCGAGAGTAATCAGAATGTGTAAGTACAACCAGTTTTGATCGGTTGACTTGGATGACTCTATGAGATTTATGGCTTTGAGATAGATTTTTATGGCTTCCTTTTTATCGCCGCCGAACAGTGCTGGTGCCTGAAACAGTGCATTGGCTTTATCTGTTAGGGCTTGAATGTTGCGTGGGTCAGCTTCGTAGGCTTTGTTGATGCAGGAAAGGCTTTCCGTACCCAATGATATAGATTTTAGTTTGTTGATACTCATTTCGAAGCCCATAAATGAACCTTTGAAAGCCATGGCACTTACATTTTTTGGGGAGCTTTTCAACACATCGTTGATAATTTTTTGTGCAAAACTAATTTCCTTCTTTGCCATTTCGTTCTTTTTTTGTCCGATAAGGTAACCTATATATCCGTAATAAAAATTTATCAGTTCAAGTTTTTGATCGATGCTTGCGGGTGGAGTATTGGTTTCAATGCTGTGTATGGTGTTTACCCAGCTCGTCATGTCACTATTGATATAGGCTTTATAGATAATTTTCTGATTGGCCGATTGGGCCCATGTAGTCTGAGAAGCGAACAAGAAGGATATCACCATCAAACTTGTTATAAATAATTGAATGCCTGATTTTTTCATATATTATTTTTTGCTTGATATAGACCGATGAATAACAAAAAAGCCACTACGGTCCGTAGTGGCTTTGCTCTCCCTCTTGGACTTGAACCAAGGACCCTCTGATTAACAGTCAGATGCTCTAACCGACTGAGCTAAGGAAGAATTTTATTGTGCATTATTTTCAAATGCAGTGCAAAAGTAATAGTTTTTTTGCAATGCTGCAATAGCAGCAGTAAAAGAATTCAAGCTTTTTAGGCGTTCCGCCCATTTCTCAAAATAAAAAGAGTCGTGTTTCTACGACTCTTTTGCTCTCCCTCTTGGACTTGAACCAAGGACCCTCTGATTAACAGTCAGATGCTCTAACCGACTGAGCTAAGGAAGAATTTGATTGAACATTTTTTGTCAAATGCGCTGCAAAAGTAATGGCTTTTCCTGAAATATACAATATCTTTGCACGAAAAATATGGATTAATTTATGAAAAGAATATTAGGAATGGGTAATGCCCTGACAGACATTTTATTGCAAATAGACAATGATGAAGTTTTATCTTCGTTGAGTTTGCTTAAAGGCGGAATGCAGTTGATAAGTACCGAAAGATCGGAAGAAATTAATGATTCTGTGAGCCGTTTCGAGAAGAAAATGGCTACGGGCGGATCTGCTTCTAATACGATCAATGGCATTACACGCCTTGGCATGGCTGGTGGATTTGTGGGAAAAGTGGGGAAAGATGATATCGGCTTGTTTTTTACCAACGATTCTATTTATAACGGCGTTGAACCAAAACTTTCGTTGAGTGAAACTCCGTCAGGTTGTTGTACGGTGTTGGTTTCGCCTGATGGTGAACGTACTCTTTGCACTTACCTGGGTGCTGCCTGCGAACTGGAAGCTGCCGATTTAACCCCCGAACTGTTTGCCGGATATGATATATTTCATATTGAAGGATACCTAGTTCAGAATCACAATTTAATTCGTACTGCGGTGAAACTGGCTAAGCAGGAGGGACTGAAAGTTTCTATCGATATGGCCAGTTACAATGTGGTGGAAGCACATCTGGATTTTCTTCACGAGATTGTGCGCGAATACGTGGATATTGTTTTTGCCAACGAAGAAGAAGCACGTGCCTACACCGGTCATGAACCCGAAGAAGCATTGAATATAATATCAGAACAGTGCGAAATTGCTATTGTGAAGGTAGGAAAAGAAGGCTCGATGATAAAATCAAATAATGAGAAAGTACATATTATGCCCCGTAAGGCAAATTGTATTGATACTACCGGTGCGGGAGATTTGTATGCATCGGGTTTCTTGTTCGGATTGGCAAGCAATTATTCTCTCGAAGTTTGTGGAAAGATAGGATCGGTGGTTTCAGGCAATGTGGTGGAAGTGCTCGGTGCTAAAATGTCGGAAGAGGTTTGGGAGAGCATTCATGCAGACATTAAGCAAATCGTAGCTTCCTAAAATGAATGGGGCAACACGAAGGATTTGAATAAGCTACAGTAATTTCAACTACAAAAATACAAACCGGCTCTTAGGGCTTCCTTTGGGTAAGATAAAGAGTCTTTGATTCATGTTCAAATCGGTTAAACTATATACTACCATTGTATTGTCGATGGTTTTTTGGTCATTCTCGTTCATTTGGACAAGGGTGGCCATTCATTCGTTTCAGCCCATGACATTGATAACCTTGCGTTTGATATTGGCTTCGTTGCTCTTGTTCGTGGTGCTGAAATCGACAGGTAGATTCCAGAAACTACGCCGTAAGGATGTAAAATGGTTTCTGTCGCTGGCTTTTTTCGAGCCGTTTATCTATTATGTAGGCGAAACGTACGGATTGACCATGGTAGAATCAACACTGGCAGCGGTTATTGTCTCTACCATACCGCTTTTTGCTCCGGTGGTTGCCTTTATCGTGTTGCGGGAGCGGATAAGTTGGTCGAATATAGTTGGTATAGTTATTTCGTTGATTGGCGTTTTCTTTGTAATTTATGAACCTACAGGCGGACTCAAAGCCAATCCACAGGGAGTGGCTTTGCTTTTTCTGGCGGTTTTTGCTGCTATCTGCTATGCCACAGTGTTGCGAAAAGTGCCAGATTATTACAATAATATGAGCGTGATATTCTATCAGAGCCTCTTGGGATTACTGTTTTTTATTCCTACTTTTTTGGTGACAGATTACCCCACCATTCATACTCTGAAGGTGAGTGGCGAATCGTTGATAGCGTTGTTTATGCTATCGGTTTTTGCATCGGTTATTGCATTTGTATTGTTTGCAGGAGCAGTGCGTAAAGTGGGGGTAACCCGCACCAATGTTTTTGTGAATCTGATTCCTGTTTTTACGGCTATTCTGTCGTGGATAATACTTGGCGAAATACTCACTCAGAGCAAATGGATGGGAATTCTAATAGTGGTTATAGGCCTGTTTGTAAGCCAATGGGGCAAGATAAAATTCAATAAAGAAGTCGCAGAAATTCTCTAAAAAAATAATCGGTCGGTTTCATTTTGAAAATTATTTAGACTAATTTTGTGTAAAAGAATTTTCAACCTACGCATTTCCGTTTCTGTTGTCTTTTTATTCAGGAAAAATCATCTATGAAACCGAAAAAACATCCACTGTTTAGTATTTATCAATGGATAGTTGCCTATCCACTTATCGCTTTAGCTACTATTTTGGTTGCAACGGCTACTGTAATTCTCTCTCCGGTTTTTCCCAACAACAAGCTGTCGTATAATCCTGCACGATGGTGGGGGCGGTTTATTTGCAGACTTTGTTTCGTACCGGTAAAGGTACACGGGTTGGACAAACTGGACCCTCAGCAATCGTATATTTTTGCTCTGAATCATCAGAGTTTCTTTGATGTTTTTGTGGTGTATGGTCAGTTGCCTTTCATTTTTAAATGGATGATGAAAGCCGAGCTTCGGAAAGTGCCGTTCGTAGGTAAAGCCTGTGAGTCTGCCGGACATATATTTATCGACCGGACTAATCCGGCTACCATCGTGAAAAGTATGGAGAAAGCCAAACTACAGTTGTGCAACGGGGTGTCATTGGTAATTTTCCCCGAAGGAACCCGAACCTATTCCGGCGAACTGGGTAAATTTAAACGTGGAGCATTTCAGTTGGCAACCGACCTGTCGCTGCCCATTGTACCGGTAACGCTCAGGGGTAGTTTTGAACGTATGCCGCGCAATTCGGTAAACGTTACACCCGGCCCGATAGAAATGTTTATTCACCAACCCATCAACCTGCATCTTTACAGACCCGATCAGTTTCATGAACTGATACAATTTACCCGCGATCAGATACAGTCTGCTTTGTAGTTCACACCATACAAATACCTATAATATAGCAGGCGGGTTTCTTGTTTTGAAAAAGGAAGTCTGGAGACTTCCTTTTAGCTTGAGCGAAGTGTGGACATTTCGCTCAACATCTATCGCAGATTATTATGCTACGGAGAACAAGGATGAATTATTATTTTTTCGAACTTACATCTCTGTTGGCACGGGTCGGATCCGCGCCAGCGGGGACACTTCTGTACAAGAAAGTAATGGTTTTATATCTGCGAGAGCGATGATAATCAGTCAAATATATTGTCTGAAATCAACTTTTTTAAAATTATTTTCTGTTTTTTGTAATAAATTCTGTCTAAAAGTTACTTTATAAGAAACACATCAAATATGAAATCAACTAAATATAAATTTCTCGAGATACTCTCAAATTATCAAGGAATATTGCACAAAGTCAGTCTTGTTTACTTTAAGAATAAATGTGACAGAGAAGATAATCTTCAGGAAATCATATATCAGCTTTGGAAATCATTTCCGAGCCTCAAAAACCATAATAGTATTGGTTCTTGGATTTATGCAGTATCAATAAATACTTCAATATCTAGGATTAAAAAGGAGTCACGAATCGAATACAGAGAAATAATACCCGAATTGCCGGACAAATCAAATGTCATTGATGAAATGATAATGAATGAATCATCTCAATTACTTTTAGAGGCAATCTATAATCTCGATGAACTAGACAAATCAATTATGCTGCTTTATTTGGAAGAAGAGAGTTATGATGAAATCGCTGAGATTGTTGGTATCTCAAAGTCAAATGTTGGTGTGAGAATTAATAGAGCTAAAGAAATATTGAAACAAAACATAAATAAATAAAGTTATGGAAAATAATGAATTACAAAAAATTTGGAAGACTATTGATACTGAAATCAATCAGAAATCCAAACATGAACTGGATCTATTACTGATATCAAAAACTAAGCAGACGATTAATAATTTTTTGGCTATCGTGGGTATTTCAATCTTTGTTTGCATTGGACTAATAATTTATTTGGCAATCACTTCATTTAATCGACAAAACGATTTGATTTATTTAATAAACAATGTAACTCTTGGAATAGTAACAATAATATCATTAATATCTGGATTGTTGTCTTGGTATAAATTACAAAACAGCAAATACAATCAACCTTTAAAAAACTGGTTAGAAGAGAAAATAGATCTTTTATCTAGAGGGTTAACAGGTAGATTAAGTAAACTGTATATGTTCTTAATCCCTTTTCTTTATGTCTTAATTGTTTTATCAATTCATGTTTATTTTGAAAATAAATCATTCATTGATGTCCTTAATACAGAAGAATCAATAATTGGCCTTATTGTTGGAGCGCCTATTGGCCTATTTGTTTCTTATTTTGGGGTAAGAAAAATTCGGAAATATCAGTTAAATAATCTCGAATTTCTCAAAGATTTGCACGGTCGTCTTTGCAATATGCGCTAACCTATACTCTGTTTGCCGTAATCCCCGCGTCCCTCGGAATATGTTTATTATATGTGCTAAGAATATTGCTGGTTGACGAGATTTGCAATCACGTCGTAACTGTATTATAAGGATTTGTAATCCGTCTTTTTAATAAAACAATCTGTCTATCGGATTTAAAATCCTCATAGTATAAAGAGGTGGGATTAGAAATCCCACCGACCAACTCGCACCTTTGTGCAAGCAAGGTTATATATCCGCGAGGACAAGAGTCTGCATTGTAATTCATTTTCCATATAAGTAATTATACATTACTTTTACAGAGAAACTCTAAAAAGTCTTACTTTCTGTTCTTTAGGCTATACTACAGTGTGCACTTCCTCAAAGCCCAACATTTCGAGGATAATAAAGACGTAGTGCTCAATACACTTTTTGGTAAAATCCTTTCTTTTGATGCGGCAACTATTTTTGTAGAATGGAACTCTGCCTCGGCGGAGTGGACGACTTCCAAGGGTTTAATAACAAGAATCCATAATTCCAGACAGGATAAACAAATGTTTTGGCTATTTTTGCAAAGCCTGTGTGGTAATGCCTGAACAGATTATCTGACTCTTCACCGAATTATAAAATAATAAAGCATACATGAATTTCTTACAGTTATTTTCGGATTATTCGTTGGTTACAATCGTTTCGTTGGTGGTGCTGTCGTTCGTGGCGGGGTTTATCGACGCAGTAGTGGGAGGGGGCGGATTAATTCAGATTCCGGCACTGCTTATCAACCTGCCGAATCAGCCTTTGGCCACAGTTTTTGGCACTAACAAGATAGCGTCTTTGTCGGGCACTTCGGTGGCTGCCTATCAGTATTCACGGCGTGTCCGGTTCGATTTTAGGCTGTTGCTGGTCATTGCTGCTTTTTCGTTTGTGGCATCGTACGTGGGAGCCAAAACCGTGAGCCTGATACATGTTGATACACTAAAACCCATTGTGTTGATAATACTTATTCTGATGGCGGTTTACACGTTTATCAAAAAAGACCTGGGTTCAGTACCCTCACGAACGCTGAGTGTCCGCAGGCAACTTGTTTTTGGATCGCTGATAGGTCTGGTAGTGGGGTTCTACGACGGTTTCTTCGGCCCCGGTACGGGTAGCTTTTTCGTGCTAGGATTTGTGGTTATACTGGGTTTCGAGTTTCTTACGGCTTCTGCATATGCTAAAATCATCAATTGTATAACCAACGTATCGGCATTGATTGTTTTTGTGCGTCAGGGCAATTTTTTGCCCGGCATTGCTTTGCTCATGGCAGTTTTCAATGTGATGGGCAGTGTGACGGGTAGCCGCATGGCACTAAAAAAAGGCAATGGATTTATCCGTGTGGTGTTTTTGGTTATCGTGTCGTTGATGATTTTGCGTTATGCTTACGATATTTTTGTAAAACAATGAAGCGGGTGCTAAACTTTGAGCCCATCAAAACGTTCTATCCATGTACTTTTACCAGTACGGCGACCTGTAAAGGCTGTTTCTTTTCAAGATAGTTCATTAAAACAAATCCGGCTTATGTATATCGCTGTAAAAAATTTTCATTCCCTTGTCGCATTGCTTTCGTTACTGTTGCTTCTTGCATCCGTTTTCTATAACAGTTATGGGTGGGCTACCCGTAAACCTTTTTCCAAAACCAATAAACTGATGGCGCTGCTGGGGTTAATAGCCGTTCACACACAGTTTCTTATCGGGTTGCTGCTCTACTTTGTATCGCCACTTGGGCTTAGTAATTTTTCGGGCGAAGCGATGAAAAACTCCGTGTCACGTCTGTATATCCTTGAGCATCCGTTAGTCATGATTATAGCGTTGGTGCTTATAACGGCGGGCTACTCCAAACTAAAACAACCCTCGGCTGATGCCCTTAAATTTAAGCGGGTGGTTATATTGTATTCTTTGGGTTTAATACTTATCCTTTCGAGAATACCGTGGAGCATGTGGCTGTAGAGATGATGTTCACTACAAGATAAAAAAAACAGCAAATTTAAAATTTGCTGTTTTTTTTATCTTGTAGCGCTGCCTACTTAATTGCCTATTTTCTTGCTATTTTCGTTTAGCTGTTTATTCAGTATCACCTGATCTTTCTTGGTCAAGTGCCCGTTGTTAGCTTTTCTCATTTGCCTTTTTTCCTGATTGATAGCCGCTAGGTCTTTACGGGCTTCGCGAGCTTCTTTGTGGGTGAGGTCACCTTCTTTTCTTTCTTCAATGATTCTTTTTTCCTGATTGTCTATCCTCTTGTTCACCTGGTTTACGCGAGGATGATTTTTGATGTTTGTACGTTGCACTCCGGGTCTCTGTGCGTAGGCAGCTAAACCAATGCCGGCTGCCAATACGGCGATAATTAACTTTTTCATAACGTTTCTTTTTTAGTTGTTTAGACGTGATTTATTGTAGTTATGAGGATAATTTCAAATGCTGTGCCAAAAAATCAGGCATACTATTCATTTTAAAGTCTGCTCATATACTTTAAGTTTTGTATAAAATCTTATTCTAACAAATGAAGGGTTAGGATAGTTAAATGTTATTTTCTTGGTTTTTTGACGATAAATTTGATAGTTTAAAAAGAAATATATATATTTGAATCGAAAATTGAATTAACAAACAGACTTGATATATAATTGTAACAAAAAACACACACTATTATGGTTGAAGCGAAATTAAAAGTTTTATTGTGCGAGAAAAATGTAGATTTAGGGTTCATGACATGTGAATATCTAAGGCGAAAAAATTTTGAAGTCGATTTAGTGACTGAAGCTGAATTAAACTCTGATTCGAATATTTTGACTGCTACTCAATACAACATTTATATATTGGATGCAACGCTGTTCGACACCAAAGGTTTTGGAGCTGTTGATAAAGTTCATGCTGAAAATACCGAAGCTATTGTTGTCTTATTGAAACCTAATTCGTTCAACTTTGACAGGCTTTATGTTGAAAATGAGATTATCCTTTCAAAACCATTTGGTGTGCATGATCTGGTATCGGCTATCGGTACCAAAAAAAGATCAAAAGGCTATATTCAGAAGAGAGGCAGCATGAAACGCGAAAGACAAAATGTAGTGAATACTACCACGTATATGATTGGTAATTACAAGTTTGAGGTTCAGAAGTTCAGACTTACCATCAACGACCGTACAATGGAGCTTACGACCAAAGAAGCTTCTTTGCTTCTGCTTATTGTGGAACATGCTAATAGCTTTGTAGATCGTAACTATATTCTGGAAAAACTCTGGAAAACATCCAAAGAAGACTATGGCGCAAAAAGAAGCATGGATGTTTATCTTTGCAAGCTGCGTCAGTATCTGAAAGATGATCAGGATATCTATATTATTAATATACACGGTAAAGGATATAAGTTTATAGCTCCGGTATCGCTTGTTGAATAAAAAATAAGTACAGTATAGTTGGCGGGTTGACTCATAATAGTGAGTCGACCCGTTTTTTTATCCTATATTTTAAAGAGTTGAATGCTTAAAACTTTACATTTTTATACCGTTTTTTGTCTGAAAATATTATTAAACATATTTTAAATTTATACTTTGACGTAATCTGCAAATAATCAGTAATATATATTAATGGAAAATACTGGAAATGTTTATCTTAAAACTTGGATGTTTTTAATTTTGTCGTTAAATTTGTGGCGGATTGTTTCATATAAGAAGCAGATATGTAAAATTGATTATAATTTGATTTTGAGGTCTGCTATTTTGCTGTAATTGTTATGTGTGAATACGCTGTTTATTGATATTTCCTTTTTGGGTAGCAGCAGCACATTTTTGGTCCAGAAATAACTAATCTAACTAATATCTTATGAACCTTATTAAAAATCTAAATCATGTGGAAAAACTCCACGAACTTATTGCCCAACAAAAAACAGGATCTCCGAAAGAACTGGCCGAAAAATTAGGAATAAATCGCGCCAAATTGTATGTGCTGATTGACGAACTGAATGCCTTGAATATGCATGTGGTGTATTCGCGCAAGTACCAGACCTTTTATTATCAGCAAGATGAAAACAAGGTACTAACCAATAACATCTCTATGAACTAATTTTTCACCCTTAATAAGTTACAATTACATGAAAAGAAAATTGATTCTTGTGGCGTTTATCGCCTTATTCTCAGTATTTAATATCTGTGCGCAGTTACTATGGAAAGTTTCAGGAAACGGATTGGCTAAACCCAATTATTTGTTTGGAACACATCATCTAATAGAAAAGGAGCAAATAAAGAATTTTGATAAGATTCTGGCGTTGGCTACTCAATCTGATGCTGTTGTCGGAGAATTAGATATGTCGGATATGTCGTCGATGCAGTCTAAAATAATGCAGAGCGCCATGATGCCCGGAAAAAATATAAAGGATATGATATCCGCAGCCGACTATGAAATAGTGGATGCAGAGTTAAAACAGTTGCTTGGAGCCGGATTGGAGCAATTGGGAGTTTATAAACCGATGTTATTGCAAACTATGTTTGTCACAACTGTATATTTAAAATCGCAGAACCTTACCAAACAACCCGAAGCAGTTGATATATTGTTTCAGAAAGCTGCCAGAGACAATGCTAAAGCAGTCATTGGTTTGGAAACGGTAGAGCAGCAGGCAGCTATTTTGTTTGATTCATTATCGTTCAATCGTCAGGCCGAGGTGCTGGTGAAATCTATAAAAGAGAAACAGAAAGGAATAGAACTTTTGAAACGTTTAAATGCCGCTTATCTTGCCGGTAATCTCGCCGAAATCGCTAAGATAGACAAAGAGGATGATGATATGACTCCTGCCGAAAGAAAGCAAATATATGAAGGGCGGAATTTGAAATGGGTTGGTCAGTTGCCAACGTTATTCAAAAAGCAATCTTGTTTTGTAGCAGTGGGTTGTATGCATTTGGTGGGCGAAACGGGATTAATAACTCAACTAAAAAAAGCAGGTTTTAAAGTCGAACCGGTTATTTTCCCTTAAGTTTCAGAAAGCAGGCTAACGACCTTATTGTATAATAACCATATTTGACAGCTATTTATGACTCTGTAAACGAGG
>Ga0302167_10000628_pt1 | contig 16566 bp, 8 predicted proteins | sample I_Fen_N1_1_FD_193496 | JGI IMG/M metagenome (GOLD analysis project Ga0302167, IMG submission 193496) | Peat permafrost microbial communities from Stordalen Mire near Abisko, Sweden - I_Fen_N1_1 | ecosystem: Environmental > Terrestrial > Soil > Wetlands > Permafrost | place: Sweden: Abisko...
TTCTATTGTCGGCGGTCGTACGCTGATTCCTTCTGGCCTGACCCTGAAGAATGGTAATGGTGATAATGTCACCGGAAACTACAATATTTCTTATGTAACTTCAGGAGGATCGATTACCCCTGCCGGCTTAACGGTAACTGCAGTATCTGATACGAGGGTTTACGATGGTACCACTTTATCATTAGGCAATCCGACGGTAGGCACTCTGGTATCCGGCGATGTTGTCAATGTCTCTCCGGTACAGAGTTTCGATAATGCAAATGTAGGACCCCGTACCTTAACGGCTTCCGGTCTGACTCTGAAGAATGGCAATGGCGATGATGTCACCGGAAACTACACCATAACTTATTCCAGTGTAGCCGGATCAATCACTCAGGCTTCCTTGAATGTAACCTCGGTAACAGACACAAAATCCTATGATGGTACTACGGTCTCAATCGGTAGTCCAGTCGTCGGTACTTTAGCCGCAGGTGATGTCGTGAATGTTTCTCCGGTACAGGTATTCGATAATTCAATTGTAGGACCTCGTACCTTAACAGCTTCTGGTCTGACTCTGAAGAATGGTAATGGTGATGATGTCACAGGAAACTACAATATCTCCTATATTACTTCAGGAGGATCGATTACTCAGGTAGCATTAACTGTAACTGCAGTGACAGATACAAAAACCTATGATGGCACTGTGGTTTCTGCCGCTAATCCAATTGTAGGTACATTGGTCGTTGGAGATGTTGTGAATGTTGCCCCTATACAGGCGTTTGATAATGCTAAGGTTGGAAATACACATGTAATGACTGCTTCTGGCCTGACGCTTAAGAATGGCAATGGTGATGACGTAACATTAGACTATAATATCACGTATTCAAATTCTGTTACACCCGGAGTAATTCTTGGAAAACCGTTAACGGCAGCTGCACCTATCTTAACCTCCAAAAAGGAATATGATGGTACAACTACAGCTATTGTTTCTCCGGGTATTCTTTCTGGAGTTGATACGGGGGATGATGTTAGTTTAATCGCAGCAGCTACTTATGATAACGCAACAGTTGGTAATGGTAAGACCATTACAGTAACTTACGGGTTGACAGGTTCGGATGCTGCTAATTATATTGTTCCTTCTGACTATATCCTTCTTACCGGTGAAATAACCGCTAAGCTATTAACGATAACTGACCCTAGAATCACTGTTGGTAAAGAGTATGATGGAACAACGAAGGCATTCGTTACGCCGGGTATTCTTTCAGGGTTACTCCAAACGGATAATGCTAACGTCGTTTTGTCCGCTGTTGCTTCTTATGATGATATAAATATCGGTACAGAAAAGATGATTACAGTTACGTACGTATTGACTGGTCCGGCGGCTGCTGATTATATTGCCCCTTCAGGTTATACGATTACAAGTGGAGTTATTACGGCTAAAACATTGATCGTTGACTCTCTTAAGGTGTCCACGACCAAAGTATATGATGGTACTACTTCTGTAACTTTCTCAGTAGGCAATTTAACCGGAGTAGCAGCCTCTGATTATGGAAATGTTACCGTGACCGGATCTGCTGTATATGATAATGCCAATGCAGGTTCTGCCAAAAAAATTAATGTAACGTTTAATATGACTGGTTCTGCATCTGATAATTATATCGTACCTTCAAATTATACTATTACGAATGGAGAGATCACTCCGAAACAGTTGACAATATCCAAACCGACAGTAGTATCAAATAAAATGTATGATGGAAATACCCATGCTGTAATTACCACATTAGGAAGCCTGCAAGGAGTCATACCGGTAGATGCAAATAATGTCAGTGTGACGGCAGCTGCTGATTATGACAATATGAACGTGGGTGTCAATAAAATTATTACTGTAGTTTATGATCTGAATGGCAGTGCAAAGGATAATTACACAGCTCCGGTTGATTATACTCTTAACGGGGCCGAAATATCGGATAACATTTCACTGAGTCCGTTAGTCGATCCGTCTGCCGGGTGTGAAGGTTCTGATCTTGATTTGTCATATACCGTCTTGACCGGTGTGCCTGCGCAGTATAAGATCACTTATAATGCAACAGCAATTGCGGCTGGTATGAAGAATGTAGATTATACAAATTTACCTTCGTCATCAACTTCCGGAACGCTGCCTGTCATAATCCCGGCCGGAACAAGTGATGGTGCATATCAGGGAACTTTACAACTCAGAAATGACTTAGGTATCGAGAGTCCTGTTTATACCTTCAAGTTTACGGTTAATGTTTCTTCGGACTATATTATTCCTAAGTTTGATGATGTGGTGTTGTGTGATAATAGTAGCAATCGTTTTGTCGCTTATCAGTGGTATAAAGATGGTGTAGCTATCAATGGTGCAACGAAACAATTCTATTGTGATGCGAACGGTTTGATCGGATCCTACTCACTGCAAGTAACAACTACTGACGGACAAGTTCTTTATACCTGTCCTAAGACCTTGAATATACAGTTGACTCAGAAAGTAAGTGTATTCCCTTCTCCTGTGAAAGTAAGTCAGGCCTGTACGGTTAAAATGACCGGTTTGACGGATGAAGAACTGAAAGGCGCTGTTCTGAAGGTGTATTCAATGCAAGGCATTTGTGTTTATCAGTCTACGGCTGTACAAAGACAAAATTCTATTAGTTTGCCTTTGGTTGGTGGAGTATATGTCGGACGAGTAACGACTTCCAATGGACATGAATTCCCATTCAAAATAATCGTAGCACAATAAAAAAACAATAAGATTCACAGAGACTGTTTGGTCTCTGTGAATCTTTTATAAAACTTAATGAAAATCTCTTAGTAAAAAGACTAAAATGAAGAAAAAAATCATAATAGCTTTAGGATTAATTATATACGGAACCTTGCAAGCTCAGGAAACGGGTAGTTATCTCAATTTCAATGTCGGAGCTGGCCTGCATAATCTCTCCTATAATCTTCAGAACGGAACTGAGAAAGGACAGTTTGGTTATACATTGAACGCTGGTTACAGTTATTTCTTTACTCCGAATTGGGGTATTCAAACCGGTTTAGGATTTCAATCGTTTAACTCTTTGTCTACTTTAAACTATTTATCAAGTTCTTCGAGTATTGATACTCAGGGTCAGTCGTATCTGTTTAGAGCAAATTTTACCAACTGGAAAGAAAAGCAGCAGGCGTTATTCATAGACATACCGTTGGCTGTGCAGTATAAACTCCCGGTTACAAAGAAATTTAGACTCTTAACTTCAGTAGGAGGTAAAATATCAATTCCGGTTAATGCTACTTTTAAATCTACGGGCGGTGAATTTGTTACAACAGGTTATTACGAAAAGTGGAATGTTCTCTTAAGCGATCTGCCGCAACATGGCTTCTCTACATTTACCAATAGTTTTAAAGGAAACTCCTCCTTAAAACCTTCTTTTATGGCTATCGCCGATTTAGGTGGCCTTTATAAATTATCAAGTGGCCTGGATTTATATGTCGGGGGTTATATAAACTATAGCCTGAACAATATCTCAAAAGATGAAAATAAGTTGATCTTCCAACCGAATGGATCATACAATGGCCTGCTTGCCTCGTCGCTGGCCAGTAATGTGATTCCCATCTCTTTTGGAGTAAAGGTCGGATTAAATTTTTTCTTAGGTCAGAAGAAACTTCCTTTAAAGAATTTAGCAACACCGAATGAATCCATTCAACCTGTTAAACCGGTAGAACTTGTACAACCCGTCAAACCCGTTGAACCTGTACAACCTGTCGAAGCCGTTCAGCCAGTAAAAGCTGTTGAACCTGCTCAGCCTGTACAACCTGTCGAAGCTGTCAAACCTGTTGAACCTGTTCAGTCTGTAAAACCTGCAGAATCTATTCAGCCTGCTGAGTCAGTACAACCGATCCGGTCAGTACAACCGGTGCAACCTGAAATTACTACCTCAACTGTATCGGCTGTTGTGCCAGGTCAGGAGGTAGCTGAAGCAGCTAACGTTTCATCGAAGGTTGCAGTTAAAGAAGTCCCTAAAGAGTTGGTTAAAGAAACGCCTAAAGACCAGGTTGTTGAAAAAACGATTGAGACACCGAAGGTAAATGCGAATACAATGCAAATAGAATCAAAGAAAGAACTGCCCGTTCAGAAGGTTGTGAAAGTTGACTCAGCTCAAATTGTCGATCCGTTTGAAAGAGCCCAAAAGATTGCAGCAGCTATTAATCTGATGTTTGAATTTAATTCGGCTGAAGTTATTAATGCGAGAAAAGATAAAGTAAAAGAATTAAGTGGTATCTTAAAAGCAAACCCTTCCATCTATTTGCGTTTTGTGGGTCATACCTGCAATATAGGTACTCATGAAATAAATTTGAAATTAGGCCTTAAGAGAGCTGATAATGCTAAGCAGGAATTTGTTGATCTGGGAGTATCCAATTCTCAATTAATTGACGAAAGTAAAGCGTATGACGAACCTTTGGTGCCAAATACTTCAGACGAAAACAGAGCAAAGAACAGAAGGGTGGAGATAAAAGTCTTTCATGAATAATCTCAATTATTCAATCCTATCTGGATATACATTCAATGACCCGCTTAAACTTTTGATTTTAGCGGGTCATTTAGTATATAAATCCTGTGATTTGGATGGCTGATATTCTTTCTTATTTAATTTTGATCTGCCTTTTTTTACCTCGTAACGTTATTTCCCAACCCTTAAAATGTTTGAATAATCGGAAGAACCGGCTGAATTTTCTCCTTTTAAACGATAGTAATAAGTTTTACCTGCAATCTTTGATTCATCGTTATACAGTACCAACGGTTCGGAAGCTTCGGGTGCATATTCAAACTTGACAACATCGGATAGTACCGAATCATCAATGCCGGTAGTCAGAATTCTCCAGGGACCGTTTCCCGATTCCGAACGTTCGATGGTGTAAGAAGCTGCGCCGGTTGATCCTCTCCATGTAAAACCATCCCCTTTTATGGATAGAACCGGAGCAGGGGCAGGTCTTTCCGTTTCGGGAGCGTCTGTCCCCCGGATTAGATAGGCCTCGGTACGCAGGATACTAAGCATGCGGACTTCGTCATAGACATACCCTGCAGAGAAGCCCGGTACATGAAACGAATTGATAGGTGTCCCTCCTTCATTGTGATAGTACCAACCTCCATCTCGTCGGTGTCCGCGAATACTCCACATTAATCCTCCCACAATGTTCGATCCCCGGATTGTGTTCATCAGTTCTTTCAGATTTTCTGTTGAGCCAAGGCCGAATTCATCGATGATTAATGGCTTCTTGCCTTTGTATTTATTGTAAGCTTCGAGTGCCAACGGTGACAGTTGCCACGGTTGACCGCTTATCTTGTTCCAGTATTCGTACAGATGTTCACTCATAATATCAATATTCGGGTCGGCCATCAGCTTATTTTTATCTGCTCCGTTTGCTTCCATCACCAAATGATTAGGATCCGTTTTTTTGATATAAGTAGCCATTTCAAGGCTCCAGTCAAGAATCTTGAGGGATAACTCGTCTGCACTTAGTTTGCGGTCCTGAGCGTAGCAATTAAACTCATTCCCCAATTGCCAGGCCAGGATCCCCGGGTCATTCTTATAAAGGATACCATTTACCGTGTTTTTGCGGTTTAATATAAAGTCAAGAAAATGTCTGAAATCTGCTTTTTGTTCCTTATCTGTCCAGAATGAACCTTTTGGTTTTCCGGCTATGGCCGAGAACTCATCGACTCCCCTGATTCCAACAAAGGTTTGAGAAGCAATAAAGGGAATAATCAATCGTACATCGTATTCGTGGCAAAGCGCTATAACCCGGTCGAGGCATTGAAAGGCCTGCTCGTTGTATTGTCGGTGAGCGGTGATATAAACGGGCATCTCTTTATCGTCCGGCGAATAGACAGATAAGGAGAATGTACGTGTTGCACGGCCGCCAACCCGACGAATCCCATCCAGAATGTCCCTGATCTCATATTCATCCGGAAAACGATTGGTCCGGTCAACCCGGATCTGTGTTTCGTTTTGCTGAATGTTCGGAGCATCCATACTCAGGAAACGAAACGGTTTATTTCCCTCCATAAGTTGGTCCCCTTTGCGAACAATAATGGGCCACGAAGCATCTTCCCCTGTTCCGTGTTTTGGTGTTTGTGCTGCTGCATTGATTCCAACGGATAAAGCCAATGCAATTAGCAATGCACAAATTTTGACTGTCTTTTTCATGCTTTTCATATTTTAGTTGATTTTTAAAGTGTCATATTTAGTCGTTTTGAACGTCCGTTTTGAATCATCCCGGTATGATACCCGATCGGTATGTCTGTTTGTTCTTGTATTCCGGATTGGATTGCTATTCCTTTTTTTCTTGGATTCCTGTATGCTGTTTTTGATAGCTGCCGTAAGTGGTAAATTCAATCTGGGGAGTTTGTTCCGTGACGTTGTGCATATCCGCTTCTATCTGGACGGTTTTTGTTTCATCGGATAGAATGCTCCGGTAATGTTCACTCCGCAAACACGGAAGAATTTCTTGCTTTGACTCTCGTGCAACCTTTCGTGCAACTATAAAGGCAATGCTTTTCCCATTATTGGCATTTGCGACCCGGTACCTTCCTTTTGACAAAGTTCTATTTGCTTTTTTGTTAGGTGTCGAAGCCGGTAGATATACGGTTCATCATTATTGAAGATGTTATTTTCAATCCAACAAATATAGCGGATTCAAATCACACAAACCTATTTATTTTTATCTAAGCCTGATACTTTATTTACTTATTATGACATTGTTCTGAAATTCTGAGGAGACTTAACCCGGCATTTTCCATTTTCCGGGATTTTCTTTTTTTATCCCGATCTTTAATCGTATAAATAATTGATTCTATCTTTTTTCGTTATCAGGGTTCCTCATTTCTCCTGTTCCTCCCGGACGATCATATGCCCATTTTATTCCGGCATCCTACATCAATCGGATTTTGTATGTTCCTCCGCTTTTCCTTCGTCTTTTGTTCTTATTTTGGTTTTATATATTCCGTATATAAACCATATATAATTCATATATAAATCATATATAATTCATATATAAATCATATATAATACATACTTATATAAATATGAATTATATATGGTTCATATATGATTTACAAATTATTTAGTCAAGAAACAAATAGGACTGAATGTAGAATGAAGGATAATCGGAAGGTAATGGATCGTATTATAAGATTTCGGGTGACATATGGGGAAATAAGACAGAAAAATTGCTATCCGTTCCTGCAATTCTTGACTGCCGGGAACAGGGATACGGGGAGGTTTTATAGAAAACCTGTTTAGAAGAAGTTGTCGCAGTGATTTATTGTTTTATTCAGAACAACGGACTGTTGTTTCAATTGAGTACTTTGCCAAATCGGACTTGCAATGCTTACCGATTAGCCTGAAAACGGTAATTGGCTTCAATTTCGATCAACAGATTGTCGCGACAAATGCCGGCCTTTACAAAAATGCCATTTTCAGTACCAAAATGAGCATCACACAACGGTTTGACAATTGAGTAATCAGCTTCGTTCTTTAAATAGACGCGATAGTTATTGATCACAGGTTTACAATCTGTCTTTAGTCTGTTCTGAACGAGATTATCGGCTGCGATTAAGTGATCGATGTTTTGGATAGTTGTTTGGGTTTGTTTAGCTACATCGTCCGGAAAAGCGGTTAGCTCGCCAATAATAGATGCAGTGCCCGAAATAAACAAAAAGCCATTCTGTTCGAACAGCATAGACTTTCCCCGTTCGAACTTGGGAGTCGAGATTGTTTTAACCTCATCAATGGCATTCCCGATCAGGACAGTCGGAGAATAATGATGGGCATCTACCTGATGGGCATTTGTAACCGGATAAACGGTATTCCCGGTTTTTTCCTTTAAAGCGATAACCTCAATTGTGCAACCTCCATTTTCCATGCCGATACCGGTGGCAGCAGGATAGCCGTTTGGAAAATTCGATTTTTGGTAGAACAGAGTCCTCAGGTCATTGAATATCTGATAATTTTGAAGGCATTTATTGTTCCCGGAATTGACTACTGTAATATCCTCGATATAATTCCATTGACGGACAATGTCACTATAATCAAAATTGGTTCGGAGCAGAGTGGCATCCAGTAGGTGGAAGCAGTCGTAAGCATTTTGTTTGAAGTCAAGATGCTTTGCCGCGTATTGACTTGAAAATAAACAGCTGAATTCCGGACTGTCAATTTGCAACACGGAGGCTTGTTCGTTCCGGCTGAAAGTAAATGTCAATTCAGTATCCGTATAGTCCAGCAGCCAGACTTCCATTACAATATTGTTTTCCAGAGGTGGTTGACTTATTAATGAAACCGGTATCTGCAAATTGTCATAATGGGTAAGCAGGTCGTTTAACAAATTCATTTTTAAGGTATAATCCTGCTTGTCGATACATGATGCGAAAACGGTTGCCTTTACAATTTGCCGATGTTTATTTGTATTGCCGGTAGCCATCTCTATTTGATCGAGACAGGAATATAAACGGGTTGAAAAATTGCCTGAAGTATGTGATTGAATGCTTTGAATAGATAATTGCATGAGTGTCTTGAAAAAAATAATAATACGTTTGCAGATACAACCGGCTATATTCCAATTGAATATCTCTAAACTTTGTGTTGGCTGGCGCGATTGTCTTTATTTATTTGCAACAAAAATAAAGTGCTACAAATATATTAAAATTATTTCAATATATCCAAATCAGAGAATTAGGACAGGATGGTAGCCTTTGTTCGATAAATAATGCCGGTTTGTAACTATGGGTGGTTGTAGTGAAGGTGGTTGTTTTTGCATTCCTTTCAGCAATTCAATGTATTATCGTTTTAAGTTACGAACGGTTTCTCTTTGAAGAAGAATTTATAAGGAAAAGGGTTTGCGCAAAAGTTGAATATCATGGAGGCAATACCGAAAAGCACCCAACGAATTCTTTTCTGTGAGATATTAATTCCGAAATGAATTTCTGTTTCTGTCATTTTTGTCGTGTAACATTCAGATGTTTTTATCGGTTTTCGAAGATTACATTAGAGACAATCAATTTGAATTTTATCTGTTTTCATTATGGTTCAGGCGACATCTTTGCAAACGAACGTAATCTGTAAAATTATACAATATTGTTTATTATCAATAAGTTAAAGTTGTTTTTTCTTTGCATATTTTTGATTTTAAAACTATAATTCAGTCGTTATTTATGTCATGAATCAGTGTAATGACAATTTGTTTATTCGGAAGTTATCAATAAAACGATATAATAATTAAGTGGAATCAAAGTAGTTTAAATTTCGGGCTGTCTCCTGTTATTATTCATTTGTATTTATCATCACTTTTTTTTTATAATTAGATATTAAACAATTGAATATATATTGGACTGCAACTGATTTTCATGGGTCTAAAAAGTACAAGATTTAATTATAAACCTATCAGTTTAAGGATAAAAGCTTGTAATATGTATGAAAAGTATCATATTAGGCTAAAATAATATAGCTTTTATCGTTACCGAAAGTCTATTTTTGTACGGTCGGAAATGAATGATCTCCAACATCAATTAACCTTTTAATATTAAAATTAAATTCCATGAAAAGAAAAATTTTTTTTCTATCGGTATTACTCTTTTTTGGAGTATGCTTAGTGTCTGCACAGCAGAATCTTTCTGTTTCGGGAGTTGTTACCGAAGCAAGTGATGGAAGCCCATTAATTGGAGTTTCAGTGCTTGTCAAAGGGACAACGAATGGGACAATCACGGACGTTGACGGGAAGTATACTGTGAATGCTCCTCAAGGTTCTACTCTTGTCTTTACCTATATAGGGTTGGAGAAGCAAGAGATAGTCGTGAAATCCAAAGTTATCAATGTGAAACTTCAATCTGACTCCAAGATGTTAGAGGAAGTAGTTGCCATTGGTTATGGAACTGCGAAAAAGAAATTGGTAACAGGTGCTACCGTTCAGGTTAGCGGTGACAATCTTCAAAAACTGAGTACAACCAGTGCATTTACAGCATTGCAAAGTCAGAGTCCGGGAGTAAATATTACTCAAACTTCAGGACAACCAGGTGAAGGTTTCAAAGTAAATATCCGTGGTATCGGTACTGTAGGAAACTCTGCTCCTCTCTATGTTATTGATGGTGTTGCAGGTGGAAATCTTAGTAATCTTAATAATGCAGATATTGAATCAATTGATGTGTTGAAAGATGCCGCTTCAGCTGCTATTTATGGTGCCCGGGCTGCCAATGGAGTAATTTTGGTAACCACCAAACAAGGAAAATCAGGGAAACTTCAGGTAACTTATGATGGTTATGTCGGCGTACAAAATGTATACAAAATGCCGTCCTTGCTGAATGCAAAACAATACATGGCCGTTCAGAACGAAATTAACTTTAATGAAGGTCTAGGTGCTACAGATTGGAAAACTGTTTTAGGTGCTACAGAATATTCCGCTATTAATAACGGAACCTGGAATGGCACGAACTGGCTGGATGCTATTCGTAATACCAATGCTCCAACTGAAAATCATGCTGTCAATATTGTAGGAGGTAATGAAATTTCCAAATTCTCTTTAGGATTTTCTTATACATCTCAAGAAGGGATCTTAGGTAAACCGGTTCAATCAGATTATAGCAGATCTACTTTCCGTGTTAATTCGGATCATGTTCTTTTGAAGACTAAATCTTTTGATGCCATCAAATTTGGTGAAACATTAACTTATGCTTATACAGATAAGCAAGGTATTGGTATCGGTAATCAGTATTGGAATGATGTCTCCGATGCCTTGAGAGCTATGCCTATTATGCCAATCTATGATGCTTCAGGAAATTATTATAGTAATATCGGAACTTCGTTGACAAACTACGAACCTCTTATGTCGAATCCAATTGCCGATATGGTTTATCAACGGGGTCAAAACGATGCGAAGAGTTATAATTTGGATGCTTCTGCAAATCTCCAGATTCAACCGATTAAGAATTTGATTCTTAAATCTCAGGTGGGGTATAAAATGAGTGCAAGTTCGTATCGTCAATATACTCCTACTTATAATCTTTCAACTTCAGATGCAAATGTTGTGTCTAAGGTAAATCAGAGTGCAAGTCTGGGCTGGCAATATACGTGGGAAAATACCTTGAATTATAAGTTCAATATTAATCAACATCATATTGATGCTTTGGCAGGTCAATCTATTGAAAAATCGGGTATGGGTGAAAGTTTGAGTGCAACTAACGGTAATTTGTTGTTTGATGATTTTAAACATGCTTATCTTACTAATTCACAAGGTGTGTCTTCGAGTGTGACTCAAGTTAGTGGTAGCCCTTGGGATGAAGGAGCATTGCAATCTTTCTTCGGACGTGTTAATTATGATTATAACGAAACTTATATGGCTTCTGTTGTAATGCGTGCTGACGGTTCTTCAAACTTTGCAAAAAGTCATCGTTGGGGATATTTCCCATCAGTATCTGCCGGTTGGGTTCTGTCGAATGAAGCTTTCTTAGAATCAACAAAGAGTTGGTTGGATTTCTTGAAATTACGTGGAAGTTGGGGTGAAAACGGTAACTGTAGTATCTCAAACTTCAATTATGTTGCCGGAGTATCGTTTGATAAAACAGCAGCTTATTCTTTTGGTAATGCCAAAGACACGCAAACTACAGGTGGTTATGCTTATATCTCACCGAACCCGGATGTTACATGGGAAACCTCTATTCAAACTGATTTAGGTATTGACGCAAGATTCTTCAATTCGCGTTTAACGCTAGCACTGGATGTTTACAACAAAAAGACGAAAAACTGGTTAGTTGTAGCTCCTGCTTTGGCTACTATCGGTACAGGTGCTCCTTATATCAATGGCGGTGATATTGTAAACAAGGGTCTTGAAGTAGCTGTCGGTTGGAATGACCATATCGGCAAAGATTTCACCTATAGTATTAACGGTAACGTTGCTTATAATCATAACAGGGTTACGCGTCTTGCCAATTCAGAAGGTGTTATCCACGGACAAAAGAATGTAATAAGTCAGGGAACAGATGAATGCTATCGTGCACAGGTAGGTTATGCTATCGGTTATTTCTACGGTTACCACACATCCGGTATTTTCCAGAGTCAAGCTGATATTAACGCCTGGAAAGCAGCCGGTAACGGTATTCTTCAAGCAAATGTACAACCCGGAGATGTTAAATTTACGGATGTAAACCATGATGGTGTTATTGATTCAAAAGATAAAGGTCAAATCGGAGATCCGAATCCTGATTATACAATGGGTTCGAGCATTAATTTAGGCTACAAAGGCTTTGATTTGAATATAACATTGCACGGAGCTTTTGGACAACAAATTCTTAAATCATATCGTTCGTTCGCAGGTAGCCGTCATGAAAACTATACTACCGAAGTCTTCGAACGTTGGCATGGTGAAGGTACTTCCAACAGATTTCCGCGTTTGACCTCAGGTACCAATACGAATGATATAAATGTGTCTGATCTTTACATAGAAAATGGTGATTATGTAAAAATCCAGAACTTATCTCTTGGTTATGACTTCAAAAAACTTTTCAAGAGGATTCCGTTAACTCAGGCTCGTTTATATTTTGCCGTTCAGAATCTCTATACCTTCACGAAATATTCAGGTATGGATCCTGAAGTCGGTTATAATCCTTCTTATACCAACTCTACCGGTGGTACAACTTCAGATAGCTGGGCTAATGGCATTGATTTGGGATTATATCCAAGTCCAAGAACAATTTTAGTAGGTGTAAATCTTAAATTTTAATTAGAAGATTAATATGAAAAAAATATTATATTTTGCAATAACTGCAGTAACCGTACTTTTTACCGGTTGCCAAAGTTTCCTTGATACAGAGGATTTAACGCACAAGAATACGTCGAATTATCCAAAGACGGAAACTGATGCAGAACAAGTGATAGCAGGTATTTATAACAACCTGAATGTCCCAAATGCAAGTCCTGCATCTTCTTTCTTCTTTATCTCCAATCTGGCTTCAGACGACCGTCTTGGCGGTGGTGGAGTGAATGACCTCATGTTCCAGGCTGAAGACTTGTTGATGACTTCAACCACCAATGAATATGAACAATTTTGGAAAGACCGTTATGTGGGTATTTTCCGTGCTAACACAGCTATTGAGACCTTAGGTAGTTGTACTGGTTATACGAGTGATGATCAGAAAAATCAAATGATAGGTGAAGCTTATTTTATGCGTGCATTTTTTTATTATGAATTGGCTTCTGAATTTGAAAACGTTCCATTGATTACAACATCAGCATCGACAAATGTACCTCAGGCAGCTCCATCCAAAACATGGGGACAGATAGTTCAGGATCTTTTGAAAGCAATAGAGTTGATGCCGGCTTCTTCAAAACCAGCTGCAGGTCATGCTACTCATTGGGCTGCAGAAGCTTTGTTGGGACGTGCATTCTTGTTCTATACCGGGTTCTATGGTACAGCAGGTACTCCACTGACTGAAATGACACTTCCTGATGGAACGACATTAACAAAAGCAGCGGTAACAGCAAAATTAAAAGATTGTATTACGAGTTCCGGATATAGTTTGGTTCCCGATTATCGTAATTTATGGGGCTACACGAATGAATATACAAAAAATGACTATTCGTATACTAAAGGACAAGGTTTAAAATGGGTAGAAGACGATAATGCCGTCAATCCTGAATCGATGTTTGCCATTAAGTTTTCAAAATTGGCCTCATGGAGTACAACGATCGGTTATTCTAACGGTTATGCTCTTTACTTTGGTGTTCGTGGTGGACAGGCTTTGGCTAATACGTTCCCATTCGGTCAGGGATGGGGTGCAGGTCCAGTAAACCCGGGTTTGTGGGATGACTGGAAAGCCGCAGAACCTAATGATAAACGTCGTGCAGCTTCTATTTGCAATATCCGTACTGAATTAGATCCAGAAGGATATACCAAAGGAGGTTGGGTTGATTTTGTTCAGGAAACAGATTATTTAGATAAGAAAATATCTCCTGTTTCTTGTGTAGATCCGGATACACTTGCGGCAACCGGGAAAACACAATACTTAGCAACATTTGAGATGAAAATGTATGATTATAAATCGGTAAACTTCCAATTATCAAATATCCATGATTTGGTTCTTATTCGTTTAGCTGATGTATATTTGATGTATTCTGAGTTGGCGGAAGATGCTACATATCTCAATGAAGTACGTAAACGTGCAGGATTGGGTGCGATTTCATACTCTTTAGCAGCTTTGCAGAACGAACGTCGTTGGGAATTTGCTAATGAAGGTATTCGTTGGAACGATATGCGTCGTTGGCATATTGCAGAAGGCACTAGTGGTGCTTTGTCAAAACAAATTGGTCAGAATATTTATTATCAGGGAATCGCAAAGAAAAACACTCAGCAAGGTGTTGGTTATGTAAGCCGTTATGCCGCTACCAGAGGTTTCTTCCCAATACCTGAAGAACAGATTTCTTTATCGAATGGTGTCCTGAAGCAAAATGCAGGTTGGGGAATATCTGATGCTACCTATTCAGGTTGGAAATAATTTTTTAAAATAAAAGAAATAAATTAAAAATACAGAATATGAATAAAATAATTTATATATTATGTAGCTTTATTCTTGTAGCTCTCTTTACTGCGTGTGATCCAATTACAAGCTCCGAAGGAATTGGAACTGTAATTACATCTGCAGATCAGTTAGCAGCTACTGTAACGCCCATTATGGATGGTACATTGAAGACGAATAAGGTGAGAGTACATTGTACAAGTCCGGTGAATTGCCAATGGACGGATGGTGTTAAACCATATATCAGTAATGATACAGTGATGACCTTATTTGTAAAGGGAGATATTACGATTACGTTGTCAGCTATGGCTGCAGATGGAACTATTTTGACGAAAACATTCACGACAACAGTAGACGAAATGAAATATTCCGTTGAACCGCAGTATGGTTATTTCTGTGGATCCGGAGTGAAAAAATGGGTTTGGGCAACCGATAATACTGTTGATAAAGCTTCAAACAGAGTTTGGGGTAATGGTGGAAATACGGACTCGGCTCCTGATTGGTGGGGACGTACGGCAGCAGATGCTGCATCTGATAATATAGATATTACAGGCTCTATGACATTTACGTTGAACGGACTTAAGTTCGCACGTGTTGAAAATGGTGTTACCACAACGGGTACATTCTCATTTGATATGACTGTGCACAAATTTCCTCAATGTATTGGTCAGGTTACATTCGTTGGTACAACAATTCTTCATGGAATTAGTCAGAATGATGGCAAGAAGGTTGTCAATGTATTTAATATCATTAAGCTTTCGAATGATGAACTACAATTAATGTATGCCACGGATTCCAATACGTATGAAGGTTGGTTCTGGCTGTTTAAACGTGACGGGTATAAATACTAATAGAAATATAATTCAACTTTAGAAGAATGAATTTTGAACCATCGTTCTTCTAAAGCTGATTGTCAATTATTCAATACGAATGAATGTTGAATTATAAATTTAGGGAAGGCGGGCTATTTGTCCGCCTTTTTTATAATTATTAACCTGAGTTCGGGATAAGGAAATACTATAAGAAAGTTGTAATATAGAAGTTTTATTTTGTATCTTTGTGATTGACAGTCAAACAAATAACAAAATAAAACTCCTATGATTACAACAGACAAAATTATTGAAATATTCTGTATCGCAGATGATTTTTACAAAGAATATGAGTCCGAAGTCCATAAAGTGGCTATTTGTGCATCTAGCGAGGTGAAAACACGTAATAGGCCTACTAAATTGTCGTCAAGTGAGATCATAGCTATTTTAGTATGCTTCCACTTTGGTACGTTTAGAAATTTCAAACATTACTATCTATTTTTCATTAAAGAGCACCTTAAGGGTGATTTTCCAAATACAGTTTCTTACAATCGTTTTGTAGAATTAGAAGCACGTGTATTTGTTCCATTAATGATGTATCTGCAACTTATTTGCTTTGGTGAATGCACCGGCATTACTTATGTCGATTCGACCCCAATTAGAGTTTGTAATAACAAAAGGATTAATCGAAACAAAGTATTCCAAGGAATTGCTGAAAGAGGAAAATCAACCATGGGTTGGTTCTACGGATTCAAACTTCATTTGGTCTGTAATGAAAAGGGTGAACTTCTAAATTTCTCATTGACAAAAGGTAACGTTGATGATCGGAATCAAGAAGTGCTGAATGTTCTTACAAAAGATCTGTTTGGAAAACTATTTGCAGACAAAGGATATATATCACAAAAACTATTTGAAGCACTCTTCAATGATGGTGTACATTTAGTTACAGGGATAAAGAGCAATATGAAAAATAGTTTAATGTCTGTAAGAGATAAAATCCTTTTAAGAAAACGATCTGTTATTGAAACCATAAATGATGAACTCAAAAATATATGTCATGTTGAGCATAGCAGACACAGATCAACTCATAACTTTATTATGAATATCATATCTGCACTTGTGGCATATTGCTTTTTTCCAAAGAAACCATCTATAAATGTTGAATGGGAGAACTCTGCTCAATTAGCACTAAATTTCTAAATTTCTTATCCCGAACTCAGGTTA
>Ga0302167_10000634_pt1 | contig 16425 bp, 20 predicted proteins | sample I_Fen_N1_1_FD_193496 | JGI IMG/M metagenome (GOLD analysis project Ga0302167, IMG submission 193496) | Peat permafrost microbial communities from Stordalen Mire near Abisko, Sweden - I_Fen_N1_1 | ecosystem: Environmental > Terrestrial > Soil > Wetlands > Permafrost | place: Sweden: Abisko...
GGCGGGGTTTTTATGCACCGGTACCGGTGCCCATGATTACCTGACGTATAAGCGCCACGCGTGAGGGGTGTTCGGTGCGGGTCCGCTTCTGGCCGATATCCGCCTTTCGCCAATGTCAGCTATGGGGCGGTTGCAGCCCTTCACGATGTTCAGATATCAGCCAATTGGGATCTTTGCTGGCGCGGGCTTACCCACAAGGAGGCTGCTTGAGCAACGCACATACTCTTAGAGGGGTGTCATCTGCGCTGTCAGGAACGAGCACTGAAATGCCTACGTAGCGCTCAAGGTGCAGGGTAAGCGTGTGTTCTTCCACCAACAGATCCCATAGTGCTGGTCTAGGCCATCGAGCTTCTCTTTCCAACGACCGCCCAGGCCTTGCTCAAGAACCCGGGCCACGTCCTCGAAAAGCTTCCAGTCGGCTTTTTCTGATACTTCAATCGTCACCATGTATCACCTCCGCACCTGCAGTCCCCGACTCTGGTGGCTCCTGCGAATGGCCGCAATAGGTCGAAAACGTAAAAACGGGGTCAGACCACTTTTATTAGTAAAAACGGGGTCAGACCACTTTTATTAATAGTGGTCTGACCCCTATTTCCCCTCTGCCAGAAGTCGGCGAGGATGTTACCCATGCAGGTGCTGCGCATGGAAGCTTGAAAGGGTAGTGGATGATGCTAAAATGACATCATTTTAGATGAGGTTTTTTGTGCGCTGGATTACATTTCTGCTTGGCATGGCAGCCATTGGTGGGTGCGTTAGTCAGCCAATGACGCTGAGCAAAGATAACTTAAAGGCATATGACGTTTTTCTGGCTCAACCTGTGGTTGCCGATACGGTATTTCGTGAAGGGGACAGGTTAAGTTTCCAGCTCGTGGCACCGAAAACCAAAGCAAGGCCTCAACGTGTTGTTGTGCAATTAGAAGCGTCTTGTAGCGTGCCGCAATTGAGCGCCGCGTATATAGATTCTCCGTATGGCCGGATTTATGTAAATCGCAAAGAGGGAGAGTACGTCGGGGTGCAGCCCCTACTGTCATCGCTGTCTTCCATGCTCATAAAGAACCCAAGCTTCCTTCAAGCATGTTCTGAAATATCGCAGCCTGACTGGCGAATCGTAAAAAAGAACGCGAATGACCGATGGCTAATGCTTGATAGGGATAGCATCAAGAAGCAAGGCTCGGAAACGCTGTTTTGGGGAGCCTATGATAATAAGGAAGTACTGACGGATGCAGTACGCGGCTTGTCTCCCTCCCAAGTGCGCGAGCACTATGCCGTCGATTGCACCAAGCAAACATTTCACCGGTTGGCCAGTTATGATGTTGATATTTTCAACAGTGTTGTCGACGGTGAAACTCCGGAAAATCCTGTGGCCAAGCTTGTAGCGGAAGCTAATGATGATAATAAGCTGTTGTTCAAAACGCTGTGCATGGGGGCTGAACAACTGAAGGAGCTGCCAGCTTACAATTCGCGTTACAAAGCACTTGATGTGCTCGCCCCAAATATGATTGATGCGCCAATTCTTTCTGCAATCAACGCGCTCAATCTGCAACCTGCAACCAAGAAGCTGACCTACATTGCAGTGGGCGAAACACCTACCAGCAAAGGGGCGACTTCAAACTCCTACGAAGAGAGTTTTTTTACTACAGATTTAGCCAGTGGACAGATCGCTGTCGATCTACGTAGAGAAGCTTATCAGACTCATAAAATTACTTGGCGAGGGCTAATTAATCTTGGTAGTAAAACCACTACGCTTCAACGCAAGGTAGGGACCTATAAACTCAACCGCCTGGTTTTTTTCGGAGATTGGCAGCGCATGCCCGTTGGCTCTCTATTGAGCTACACCGCTCAGGGGGAGCTTGGCCGTTCTGATCAAAGTTCGCAAGTCGCTAGAGTCTTCATGGTGGAATGCACTGTAAGGCGCGAACTTAACGCCAGTGAACTCAATGCCAAATTCAGTGGTATAGCCAAGGGGCTGGGGTGTATTACTAAATTTGAGAAACACCGTGCGGCTTATACAATTTACTACTTGGCTGATTATGGCTACTTTCTCGATTTAGGTAGTGATAAAAATACATATCCCAATAATGAACTCCGCATTTTGAGCGTTCACTGAGGGCGGTCTGAAATCGTCATGTATTTCTATCGGCAGCAGCGCTCCGCCGATTTTGAAAGCGCCGAATTCGCTGACAGCTACCTGCCAACCGTTACCCGTATCCGTGAAGGCGGGACGGACTCTCTATAATGGGGCGGTTGCCGCCCTTCGCGACAGGCAGCTATCGGCCCAGGCTGTGTAAAAACGTTTTTGAGCGCGTCAGGTACTCCAAACCGGACTGGAAATCGCGTTTCTACGCGAAATCCACATCTGCAGACGTGCCGATAAATTTCAGATTTAACGTAGACGCACACACTTTAATTTTGGCGAAGTGTTTTTACACACTCTGGGCCAAAAGGAGCCAGTCGGATGCCTCCAGGAAATCAGGGGCGATTCAGAGGAGCTTAAGGCATTTCAATCTAAATTCCCTGACTATGTTAAATGGTGAGTAATGGATATTCTGAAAAAAGAGTGTATTGCCAGTGTAACGTTGTTTGATTTGCGCCTGTCTGAAGGGGAGCTAATGGTTTATGCAGATTGCATGCGCATTATCAAAGAGCGCCTTTGCGATTCGGAAATAGCTTCTCTAACAGTTTGCGAATCTAAAGATGAGCTATCTCACTTCTTGGAGGATATGTTGGATGCGCTAAAATTAGTTGAACGGCAAGAGTACGTTCCAGATAGGTTTAAGTAGTTTTTAAGTCTGTGCCCTTTTCAATGTTGTCTCTTCAGCAGGGTACGTTGAGTGTCTTTTTGTGGACAGGTGAAAGGCAGCTCATGGCCGGTTAGCGACCGTCGCTCTGATTAGCCATCCTTGTCTTTCCACACGTGGATAACCTTCCAGGCGGTCAGTCAGCTTCTGATTTCGAGAAAGGGTTGGTTAGCTTGCCTCCTGGGGAGCGAGTGGCGACTGTAAAGACCACGGCCAAGGAAGTTGCTGATTCGCTTGGGTGGAAGAAAGATAGCCGTCTCAGTAGGATGAATTCGAGAGACGTTTTTGTCGGTGGTGATGGTTTTATTTACTCGGTTGATACCCAGCATGGTAGATTCGGAAAGTTAAATGGTAGGAGCGGAGCGCATATGGGAGATGTTAAGTTCGATCTTAGTCCTGTAGATAACTAAAAAGACTCTTCTGGTGGTCATGATCTGAGGGTTAAGTAATGGCATGTGTGAAGCTGGTTGAGTATGCAGGTGAGCTGATTTCGCGCGGCTATATATTTAGACTGCCAGCAAGTTGGCCGTATGAAAGTGTTGTGGATTTCATGGTTGTTGATCTCCCGGATGAGAAATTTGGGCACTCTTTGGTCGTTGCGTCTGGAAATAAGTCAGGGTTGATGCTCATTCAGCTCCCTATCGAAAGTCGTGCTCCTGGTCACGGGATTTCGACAAGGTGGCTGATTGATAACTGGAGTAAATGGGTGTACCCGGAGTGTGATGTGAACGATGTTTTCTTATATGAGAGGTCGGCTGCTCCTAGTTGGGTAAGCACCGCTTGAAAGTAGTGCTTGTATGTGTGTGGACGGCTTTTGGTTTCGCTTTGCTACGGTGGAGGGCTTGGGGGTAGATGTCTTCGAATGGTGCTTTGAATCGCCCCGAGTTTCATAGCTGCTTTCGAGCCTCAGGGATACCAGCCCAGTCGCAGTAAGACTGTCCGCTATTGGCCGACTCCTGCCTTCCATGACCGGCTAAAATCGGCCAAAAGCAGACCGCCGGCGCGGTTCTGGTTTAGCCCGATAGTCAATGCTCACAGCATGCGACTGCATATCTAAAGTCATTCTGCCTTATTGCTTACACCTATATCCCTATATGCCCCTCTCATTTTCCGTGAACATGCCGAAAACATTGGTGTTAGGCTTCGCTGGAGGCCTACCACCAACTCTCTCAGGATCGACCTCGATCCGCGTTCAATCCTGATAGAGAGCCCTATGGAATGCCAAAATCACCCAGGACATGCTTGGAAAATCTTTCGGAGAAGCTATTGATGCGCTTCGTGCTCGTTCGGAAGTACCTGTCCAGTCCACGGACTCTGGCGAGTCTTGGATCGACTCTCTTGGATTGACCGACGAGCAGAAAGCGCGTGTGGCCGCGAGTAAGGGCATCCGAACCACCCTCACTCGGCCCGAGTGATTTGTTAGCGGAAAATACCATGAGCGAGCCCTTTGCCCCTGCGGTGCTGATCGACCCTGATGATTGCCGACGCGATGGATGTGCCCGTGTTTATGATCGAGTAGTGACGGAGGAAGCAATCATGCGAGTTGTGTTTTTATCATTGTGTTGCTTATTACTAACCGCCTGTTCAGCAGAGCCAGTACCGAGCGTCAACGTTCCCGCAGGCATCCCCCAGGATGATCCCCTCTTCGGCTTGCGTTGCTGGGTCTCTCCAGATGATGCCTCAGTGACGCGCGAGCAACTCGAATACATCCTGGCCCGCAGCGAGGGTGGAGACTCGATGTGCAAGATGCTGCTCGGCGGCCTTTATGAAAACGGTCGTAGTGTCCCCCAAGACATTGCGAAGGCAAAGACCCTTTACCAGTCAGCGGCCGATGTCGATGAGCGGGCCTATTTCCTCCTCGGCAAGCTTGCCGAGAGTGGTCTAGACGGGCCCCCGGACTATCTGAAGGCCAGGCAGTTTTACCTGCGTGCAGCCACCGGTGGTAACAGCAACAATGCAGAGGCCAGCTTGGCCAAGCTGATGGAAGAAGGCAAGGGCGGTCAGCAGGATCTCGAGGGCGCCATGACGCTTTACTTGAAGGCAACCCGTGCCAGTTTTGGTGACGAATGGGACGGAATTCAGCGGCTTCGCGGCCGAGGAGTCAAACTAACCGCAGAACAAGAACAGCGCTACAACAAGACCTGGATTGGGACGACGAAGGGCAGGATTCAGAGCAAAATATTGCGTGTTCAGGACAGTGTGTCAGGGGCCCTCAAGCCTGGGCCGGTGGGAAAGGAGGTCACAGTGAAACTGGAATATGTTCTGGGTTCTCTCGTGCCTCGGCTGTCCATCGTGAACAGTTCAAACGATAACGCCGTCGACCAGGCCGTATTGCAGGGGTTCGAAGATTTTCGGTTTACCGATGGGCCGATATTGCCGCAGGGGCAGAAGACGTGGTCAGTGCAGGCCCTTATCTATGTGAGTTCGCGTTGATGGGCTGTCTTACAAGACCTATTGGGATGCCGCCACAAATTCGAACTGACTCGCTTGGCTCGAAATCAGGTGTTCCCACGTGCTTCACTACCGTACTGATTTAACCCAGGAATGTCAGATGAACAAGCGCACCAACATTGCTCCACCAGTTCAATCATGGCCCACCTGGGCGAACTGGTGCGGCCTCGATCCAGCCGGGTAGTGGGTGTTCTACGAAAACGAGCCGACCACTACGGCGGAGGGACGACTGCCTAATGACGGGCAATGGGGCATGCCGAGTGAGTGCGATGTGACGGTCTACGAATCCTGGGAGGCGCTGACGTTCTCACGCCTTGCCGCGACTGTGCATTGATATAGGAAAAGTCCCACCGCACCACCAGCCCGCGAGTCGGGAATAAACGCTGTGCATGGGGATAGTCATTGAACGCTTTACCAATGCAGCTAAGACATGAAGGAGTAGCTGCTATGCCAGCGCTGAAGCCATTTGATAAATCGTCACACCAGTTGCTGTATCTGATCTATGGCGACCAGGACGTATACCGGTACGAAGCTAAATTTAGCATTCTCACCGCACTGTCCCAGCTAGCACCCGGCGAGTCACTCTGTATTAGAGTGATGACGGATCGGCCAGATGATTATGCAGGCTGGCCCGTCGATACCATTCTCTTGAACGAGCAGACCATGAGCGCCTGGAAGGGCGAACACGGCTATACCCACCGCCGTAAAGCCTGCGCAATCGCGCATGGCTTAAAACTGGCTGAGAAAACACTTTTTGCTGACACCGACACGATTTTTTTGGAGTCGCCCCATCGCGTTTTGGATTTGATAGGGTCGGGTCGATATGTGATGGATTGCTTTGAGTACGACTGGAGCTACGTCTGTGAGCGCGTAGATTACCGAAAGCTGGGCGGTGATTTGAAAGCACATGGCGTAACGCCGGAAAGCAAATTCAAGCTTTATAACAGCGGTCTATGTGGGGTGACCGATAGCGATACGCCGTTACTTGAAGGATCCATACGACTGATTGATGAGTGGACGCGTGATTCATTCGATATCCATACGATCGAACAAATTGCGCTGTCGTTTATGATGCGCGACAAATCTATTAAGGAAGGGCAGAAATATGTACACCACTATTTCGCTGAAAAGCGCTTTTTCCATGCGATGCATCACCACTTCTTCAATCAACATGGTGAGCAGTTCCGCTCCGAACTTGTAACGCTCAGCCTGGGGGTACCACGCACTAAACCCGTACCGTCCCCCTGGCAACGGTTGCAGATCAAGTGGAAGCTCCGTAACACGCACAAGGACTTTAAAAAGGTCGGTCGAGATCTGCTTTATGGGAGTGCCGTCCCGGATCATCCTTATTACGAAGTATGCCGGCATGAATGGTGGGAGGCGGCCTCCAGAGAGATTTTGCGCTGGGATGATGCCAACCAACAGCGGTTCTTAGGCACAGGTATAGAGCGATGGCCAAATCAATTGCCTAGGCCGGCAAAAAATGGCGATGAAGAAATTATTGTCGCCTATCTACGCGAGCGGTTAACGCCCCGACTCCCTATTAGTGGCCGTGCAGTGGCTGCCCGCAACTCAGCAGAAGGAAGCGCCCCATGTATTACCAAGGCCTAGCCGACCTGGACCTCACCTACACCGGCCACGGCACCGAAACACAAGTCAACCACGCCGGCGTCACCGCTACCCTGTTTTTCAACAGGCCGCCCCGCGAATGGACGGTGATGATCGATGACCCAACCGACCAGATTCCACTCGACGGTCTGATCCGCGCCTCCGTGAGCCTGCCCGACGGGCGCCGACTCTTCGGCGCTGCGCAGCGTCAGCCCATCCTGGGCGGTTGTTTCGGCCTAGTGGCAGACAACCACGATGAAATCGACCTCACGTCAGTGCTTGAGCAGCGTTTTGCAGCGGGACAAGGCGTTGTCACCCTGTCGCCCAGTATGACTGATGAGCAGATCCTGACCCTGATCAAAGGCGCCTGCACTTGGAGCAATGGCAAAGCGTTTCAGGTCATACCACCTCCAGCCGAATAGGCAGGAAAATTATGAAGACCTACGGACGGCTGTCAATTCCTATCATTGCAACTATTTTGCTATCAGCCTGTGGCGGGGATAAGGTTCATGACTCTAGCCCGAAGGAGCGCATGATGAGGGAGGCTATGTGCGTTGCTGCGTCAGAACGCTTTGCCCTCTATGACGATGCAAAAAAACATTTCGCTCACGGAATGGACGCTGCCTCGGACTACTTCAGAACGTCAGGCGAACCCCCGCATTTTCCGAAAATGATCAATGCTGTGCGTTCATCGCTCGTTTCTACGCAAAATGAATTCGTGGCCACGCTGATCGCGACAAAGTGCAATGGCCAAGTGACAGTCGGGCAGGTGGCTGATTTCTAGCCGCTAAATAGCAGCCTGCACCAACGCAGCTTAAGCTCAAGGAAAAAATGACTCTCGCAATAAACGTGATTCTTGGCCTACCGCCGCAGCTGCAGGCACTGATTGACCAGGTGAAAGCTGAGGAAATTCGCTCAGTCCCCTCAAAGGGACGTGTCATGTAAAGTTGAGCCGTAAGACAAGAATTTTAAGGGCGTTAGAGGCGCTGCATCGATTCTGGAGATATTCCGATGAATTTTTTGAAAGTAATATTGGCTGTCACTTTTTTTGCTGCTGGGCCCTCATGGGCTGGAGATTTGACTGGACCTCAAAATAATGCAGTCAGATCAGCGAAGCAGTATCTCAGCATGACGGGCTTCTCACGGAATGGGCTAATTCATCAGCTTTCGTCTGATGCTGGAGAGGGTTTCGACGTTTCTGACGCTACGATAGCAGTGGACAGCATGAACATTGATTGGAACCAGCAGGCGGTGAGGTCTGCGAAGCAGTATCTCAATATGATGGGCTTCTCGTGCAAAGGCCTCATTAAGCAACTTTCCTCGAGTGCTGGAGAAAAATACACTGTGGACCAAGCAACCTACGGGGCAAAACATGCAGATGGTTGCTGAAAAACGGCGTGGTTCAAACGATAGTTACATTGGAATAATCGAATTCGCCTACAACCATCGTTCTAGGCCGTTGGGCTGAAATAGCAAGATGTTGACCAATGCCACCACGAAGCATGGTTTGCCCGTGACGATTTGGCTCGTGCCGCTGCAGACAACGTGAACCAGTAGGAAAGGTCGCTCAGATGTATCCCAAGCCTCGGCCCTGAAAATCCGGGGCTGGGGAGGTAGAAAGGGACGCTTTCGCTCCCTAGGACCGATCAGAAAAAGGAGTCGAGTGTGGCTGAAGCGCTGAAAGTTTCCATCCGTTTAGTACGATCCCAAGATGATACGGCCGCTTTCGGAGCGGATTACCAAGGCGAACTGCGCCAGTTTAGGGATGCTGTCGATGCTTCGGGGATTGCTATCAGTCCTCGCATTGCTGTCTTTGACAGCGTAGGAGCCATAGGCGGTTTCACTGGTGAATTCTTAATTCCAATGACTCAAGCTTTTGTGCCATTTCTCACTGCTGCGGTTGTTGCGTGGGTGGGCAGACGAAATGGACGCAAGCTGCGTTTGAAGGTTGGAGATATAGAGCTTGAAGGCAATACGGAGGAGGACATCAAGCTTCTTGTCGCCAAAGCAAAAGAGCTAGCTCCTGTAGTTGATCCTGACAGGCAGCGAGGAGATTCCGGCAGGAACAACTGAATCGTTCGAGGAGAAACTGACAGGGATTTTTATGTCAAAAAAAGATGACCAGGACAATCGGTCCAATCAGTTGAACCCTAACAATTCTGCCTATGCGAGTTCGCGCAGCGGATTTTCTTCCTACGATGATGACGATCCCGATTTGGATGCGCCTTTCCAACACACCGGGAGCTATGTCACTCAGCGCCGGACGCTTCGTAAGAGCGGTAAGTATGGTGTCGGATTTGTTGACCAGGCGGGGCGCGCTAGATTTTTCACTTTCACGTTAGAGGCAACCCGCGATGATTTTTTCTATGGCGCAGAGCAGGGGCTAGTCTCCGACCTTGAACGTTACTTCGAGGTTTTCACCACCCATCTTCGCGGGTTGATTTATCGCCATCTGAAGGGAAGACCTGCACTCTATTGCCAGTTTGACGGTACTGGAAGTTGCTTGCCGTGGGATATTCCACTGGAACTTGAAAATCCGGATCGAATGAGAGAATCGCTAGTCCAGAACAATTTTGAGGCGCATCCGGGCTTTGACGCGACAAAGCAAATTGACGCACTCGGGGCTGTTCTGCGCCCGCCCTACGAAGATTGGGGCGCCTTCGCGGTTGAAGAACGCGGGGTATCCACGCTCAAATTTACCTACGATGCACGTTGCGGGGCGGCACTCCAGGTGAAGACGTAAGGACAAGCCAAAAGATAAGGGAAATAGCATGGAAGCAACCGATGAGGTTTATCAGATCCTGAGCGACGCGAAAGTCCTTGCTCGGCGGTATTATCACCTCACAGGCAAGCCGCTGGGTGTCACGGGCGAGGTTGCGGAGTATGAGGCCGCTCGGATCCTCAATCTCAAATTGGAGTTGGCTAGGCAAGCGGGGTATGACGCGACGGAAACGAGGGACGGGGTGACTCTCAAGATCCAAATTAAGGGTAGGTATTTTTCCGATCCTCGAATGCGAGGCGGCCGAGTGGGATCAATCGATCTAAAGCAGTCTTTCGATACGGTTCTCCTGGTGCTGCTCGATGCCGATTACAACGCCTTTCAGATTTATGAAGCAGCCAGGCCTTCGGTAGAGGCGTTGCTGACAAGGCCTGGATCAAAAGCTAGGAACGAGCGTGGCTCAGTCGGTATCAGCCAATTCAAAGCAATAAGTTCGCTACGCTGGGAGCGGGCCTCGGTTTAGGAAAAAGACGATGCAAATGAATGAAAATGGTGAGTGTCGTGTCTGTGGACTAATGTATGACCCATCCGACGAGGGCGATATAAAAACCCACAAAACGATACACAAAAAGTTAGCTTCTGGCGTACAACCGCGAAAAGTTAGGGAGTTTTCGAAAGCATTTGGCTGGGCGGTCGCCTGCAATGATGGCGGGCTAGATCGTCTGAAAAGCGACTATATAAATAGCGATCCTGAAATTGGCAAGCTGGCTATTGCGTTCTCTTGGTGGAGCCGCGCCCTTGACTATGGGGTGCCGGTTAAGGATTTCGATTCTTACATGGACGCTCATTTGAAATTTATTGATGTCCTTGCGAGCAAGAATGGCGATGAAGAAAGGAACGCTCGACTAGGGATCAAAAAATGGGAGAGGTTCGCCGGTTGAAGCCGGCGGGACTTCATCGGTTATTCAACTGACCTCGGGAAAATCAATGCACACTACCTGCCCTTGATTGGGCTTAGCATTATAGGGGCGCTCTGATCGCTCCCACGATGATTGACAGGAGAATCCCATGGTTGAAGTTTTGCTAGGACTCATTGCTGGTCTCTTGGGGGTGATATGCATCCTTGCGTTTGGAATCCTCTTTAACTTGTCCCAAGTCAAGACCGGAATTTCGTCGCTCATTCAGACCACGTCAGTTCTTCACGACATAAGTGCCGACCAAAGCAAAAGGTTCGAATCGACTACGGCTCACCTGGAGCAATTAGTTGAGGCGTCTGTAAACACTGAGCGGAGTATTGCGGACATCAAAGATGTTACTGACGTTGTTTATCGGTACAAATTGCCAAATGCGGCTGAGAGAGCGTTTCTGGACCAGATGGAGATCGACAACGAGGTTTCGAACGGCATTCTGAACTCTGGTGGACGTCAGACATAACAGGGCGCTACGTCCAATCCATGATCGGAGGGTGGGGAGGACGAACCATGAGGCGCGCGAATGGGGCAAAAATGGGGCAAACCTTACGCCAATCTATGCCATTCCATGCCCATTATGCATTGATGCAACTTACTGTTAGTGGGCCTCACAGCCAGCAACCACGGGACTGTCACTCAAAATTCCCCAGATACCCTTACACAATTGGGGTATACCCAATATTTGTATCGACTATCCCCGCACAGACCAGGCAGGGCGAGAGGGCGCATTGTTAGCCATCAATACGGAATACTGCCAACAAGGTCTCCGTATGCCCAAACAAGTGTTCCAAATATCGCCATGCTCACTCCCATAACGGATGCAGTACCGTCAATCTTTGTTTGGCGAGCAGCTTCGGTTTCTTCAGGTGTATCTACTAAACCACCCAAATCCTTGTTTGATTGACTTCTAAGGAATTCGGCGAGGCCAAGGCGCACCAAAGGTCGGAAAGTGAGCAATAGGCCGGCAATCGTAAGAATTGCTCCTGCGCGCCCAAACCAGTGCCACTGATTTGACCAAACGCTAGCGCCAACCGAAACGATCAGAATCAGCCAACTGGTGGTAACAAGGAATTCAATATTTGAAAATAGTCGTTTCATTTGAGGGGAGTTCGCATGATGCCTTATATTTATTAAATTTTGGCTTTAGCCAGAACGTTAATTTGTGTGGGGGGATAGGGGCGATCCTATTGTTATCCGTTAACTACTCAAGTCGTTCCCAGTAGAATACGCCTGTAACTGGTGGTTGTAACTCTGGTCCTTTGTATTGGTAATTTTCTGGATGTAGCGTTATTTCATTAAAGAGCCCTGCCAAGTTGTCGGCCAAAAGATCAATAGGTTGGTCTTCATTGCCTGTGAACCCGCCCCAAGTAAATTTACCTTGAGTGGGTGGGCCGCCTAGTAAAAGCCACATTAATTTTGCGTATAGTCCTCCGAAGTCATTTGGAGGCTTATCTGACATTACTTGTATCCACAGAGGAATGCCCGAAGTTTCCCCTAGATGTTCACGAACAGCGATTGTTAGAGCTGAGTGAATGCGAAGAAGATAGCTGGCGTTGAAAATTGCCATTGGGGCTTGACTTGCTGGGACTAATAGGGCTTCAGGCTCATCTTCTTCAGAGCATATATAAGGTCCAAACTCCACCTTGACTTTGCCATCTTGTTCGATTCGCCGGTAATGCCCCGTAATTCCTAGTTCGTGTGCGAGTCCTTGTTCGTTTGAAAGTATTACGGATTCCTTGGCCGAAACTCCGATCACCAATATGGGATGGTTTTTTAGCGCATGGAAGAATTCATGATGGAATTTTTGTCTATATCGTAGGTCGGTATTCTTCCACTGTCTTAGTATCTTTTTCTCAGGGTTTAACGTCTGTCCCAAGGTATCAGCTAACATTTGATGTTCGACATTGGAGCATAGTATTAGTGCAGAATGATGCCATTCCGACCCGTTGATTTGCTCAGATGGTGAGTGGTCAATTGAAATGAAGTAAGGCGTTGATCTGGGGTCTGCTAAGTTTGCGACGAACCACCTCATTGCGGTCATGAGGTTGGTTGCGGAGATGCTTCGTTCAAGCATGACAGTTTTGACTCCGATGAAAAACCATGCGGCACTTTAGTCTATTTTATATTTTCGTGTTGGATTGGAGCGACAGTCACTGGCGACAGGGTTGCGTTCGGCTGCTGGAAATGTTCGAGCGGTGGTACGAAATAGGTACGCGTGAAATGAAGATTCTTTGAAAGCCTTTATCTGAGAGGCTTTCAGGATTAGATGGTCCAATCCATCATCGAGTCGATTGAGCCGGTAGGATGACTAAAGTGGGGTTGAGTTGGACGCGCGTCGAACGACGACTGATTGAGTTTAACCGGTGGAAGCATCTGCAAAATCAATTCCGCAATCAAAATTAGGGCTCGCGCCGGGCGTGGGCTCCAGCAGTCCTAGAAACTCGTGCTTGCGGAATGCATTTAACGTTAACCTATTGAAAATGTTCGTATTTTATCTGGATTGCAAATCCGCCTACGCCGGTTCGATTCCGACCTCGGCCTCCACTCTTAGAAACCCCGTAGATTAACGTCTACGGGGTTTTTTATTGCCTGCGATTTGGTCATCGCTTCCGCAATTTTTCGGATCGCTTCCGCAATCCTACCTTTTTTCGGGAAATTCAAGACGCCGTTATCGGTATGCCTCTCCTCGATTGGACGTGGGATTGTGCTCGAGACTAAGGAGCCTAAGCGTCCACTAACGGCCAAAAGCGGACATTCGATGCGGACAAGGATCTAGACGACCTCTCGCTCTCGATTTCAGGACGCAGCAACACAGCATGCATTCCTGCGAGCAAATTAACGGATCGTTTACTCGGGAATTCCGGTCACTGTATGCACTACGCGCATTGCGCAAGGCGGTCGGGCCCCTTCCGGGTCGAGCTGTTCGCATTTTTTCAGCAGCGGATAGGCATCGGCAAATTTCATAGCCGCCACCTGTTCGGCGTGCTGCTGCGAAACAAAGCAGCGCTCGAACCGGAAGGCGGCATACACCTCGGGCAGCAATGCCGGATAATCGTAAACCTCGTCGACGATACTCTTTAGCATCTGGGACATCTGCCCGTTGGCTGCGGGGGAAATTTTGGTGAGCAGATCATCCTTGGCGACGCCCGCTTGCCTGGCCTCAATAGCTTGCTTCGACGCACCGATGGATGCCTGCATTCCCTGCGGAAACGGACAATCAGACGCCGCCAATGCCGAGGTCGACGCCATGCAACTCAGTAAAGTGAAAACAGCGGCCATCCTTGCCATGGAATTTCCTCGTTTGAAGCAAGCACTGTCGAAATAAGCTGAGGATTCTAACCGATGCCAGTTGATGATGCGCTCAATTGACCTAGTCAGCTCCGGGTCGATAACTGCCTGTCGTGAAGGGCTGCAATCGACCCAGAGCTGACGTTGAAGCTGGCTACCTACGGGAAGGTCTCCGCTTAAAAAGCCACCTATTTTATACTTATGTAAAAGTTATATACCTTTATGGATGCCTACCATCTCAAATACATTCATTTTAGATGCCTTAATCAACTCAAGCTGATTATAGCGAGGCGTCACGCCCCTACCTTATAAAATAATAATTCATAAGCTCATTAAAATGAAAATTAAAGTAATGGATATCTTTTCAGATATAGAGAATACCCCAAGCCAGCTTGGCCTGCCAATTGAGAGTTCGTCGGAAATACTATGGAAGCGTTACGTAGCATCAAGATTTTCACACGATTAGTCTCTGCATTTTTATTGTGCGCAACCATCACCTTGGGGGTGGGTTTCTTAGGCTATTCAGGTATCACAAAACTAAAAGAAACAATAAGCGGAATCGTTGGCAACAACCTTGTATCTCTTTACAATGCGTCTAATGTCCGCGCAAATGCTTTAGCGTATTCCAGGTGGCTGCATGCTGCCCTGCTATATAAGTACGCTAACGCAGATTCGGATAAATTTGACGCCGCACTGCAATCCATGTCCAAAAATCAGCAGGAAATTGAGCGACTTTTCAAGGAGTACCGCCAGACACCTCTAGCCGATGACGAGCGCGTGGCAGGTGACCAGTTCGAAAAAGACTGGCCAGTGTATGTGCAGGGGGCAAATAAAGTGATCGCACTGGCGACGGCCGGCGACCTTGATGGCGCTACGCAGCTATTCCAGCAGCAGGTTTCGCCGGCCTTCCAAACCGTTAATGACGAGCTTAAAGTCATTGTTGCATCCAACTATCGCCAAAGCGGTGAAACAGCAGATGCGGCAGCGGCCGCTAGTATGAGCGCTTACTGGATATTGGGCATAGGCGTCTTGATAGCTTTCCTGGCCGCGATTGCTTTGGGAGTGATCATCACACGCTCGATCACGAGGCCGCTTTCAATCGCCGTACGCAGCGCTGAGGAAGTGGCGGAGGGTGATCTTTCTAAACATATTGAAATTAGTGGGCGAGATGAGGTCAGTGTACTGCTGAGTGCGCTGGATAAAATGCAGAAAAACCTCAGAACTACGGTAAAAGAGATTGGCAGCGCTGCTGACCAACTGGCCTCTGCATCTGAAGAGCTGAACGCCGTCACGGAGGAAAGCTCGCGCGGCCTGACACGGCAGAATGATGAGATTCAGCAAGCGGCAACGGCGGTGAACGAAATGACTGCGGCCGTGGATGAAGTTGCCCGAAATGCGGCAGGCGCTTCTGATGCCTCTGAGCAAACCAGTCGCAGTGCTGTGCAAGGGCGTGATCAAGTGCGCAGGTCGGTTAATTCGGTGGGGTTGATGGCGGATGAGATTTCAAACTCAACTGGCAAGGTTGAGGTGCTTTCAACCCGCGTCAACGAGATCACGAAAGTACTTGAGGTGATTAGGGCTATTGCGGAGCAGACCAACCTCCTGGCCCTGAACGCAGCGATCGAAGCAGCCAGGGCGGGTGAGCAGGGTCGTGGGTTCGCTGTTGTGGCAGATGAGGTGCGCGCGCTTGCCCATCGGACCCAGGCGTCGACGGCGGACATCGAGTCGATGATGCAACAGGTTCGCTTGGGAGCTGATGAGGCCGTCGTCGCGATGAATAAAAGTAAAGATCTGGCAGCCGATACGCGGGCGCAGTCCATTGAGGCTGGCCAGGCCCTTGACCGCATCACCGAGGGTGTTTCGATCATCAATGAAAAGAACCTCGTGATCGCAAGTGCTGCTGAAGAGCAGGCACAGGTTGCACGTGAGGTTGATCGTAATCTGGTCAATATTCAGGACCTTTCCACGCAAACGGCGGCTGGAGCACATCAAACCAATGCTTCGAGCTCCGAACTGTCGCGACTGGCGGCGTCGTTTGGCGTGCTGATCAGCCGATTCAAAGTTTGAGCAATGAGGTCGCCGCACGTCTGTGATATCAGCGGCGATTGCTATCCGTGCTTGGGCTCCATTACGTCGCCATAGTCGTAGCAGGAGGCGGTTGAAAAGCAATTAAGCGAACGACCGCTGCTTGCCGAACGTAGCGACACGCTGGACGAGTAGTAGTCGGCGAGGTGAAACGGCCATCTGCACACGCAGTGACTGGCTCGACTTTTCGCACCAAAATAGAGCATCAGTCCCATGATGGTCCCATGGGACCATTTTTTTGACACCAAAAACCACAAACCCCCGACTTTCTCTACGAAAATCAGGGGTTTGCGTTTTCGTAATTTGGCGGTGAAGGAGAGATTCGAACCCTCAACAATTCAAGCAGCTACCGTATTTCACTCAGCGTCCACGCAATGACGGCTTCTGGCGGTTTTCTGCCTATCGTACAGGCAGCAACGGGTCATTTCGTAGGCTTCACAATTTCACCGACTCGCCGATATACCTTCTTGGTCATTTCCTCTGTGGAGTGACCTAGTAGGCGGCT
>Ga0302167_10000636_pt1 | contig 16392 bp, 9 predicted proteins | sample I_Fen_N1_1_FD_193496 | JGI IMG/M metagenome (GOLD analysis project Ga0302167, IMG submission 193496) | Peat permafrost microbial communities from Stordalen Mire near Abisko, Sweden - I_Fen_N1_1 | ecosystem: Environmental > Terrestrial > Soil > Wetlands > Permafrost | place: Sweden: Abisko...
GCGAAATAGAGTTCCCTTGTTCTTGCATTTCCATCAATTTTTTCTGGAAAATCTCTTTTTCGTAGATGTTTCGTTTAATTACATCTGCTTCGGCCAACATCTTTCCAACTGGTTCAAGACTCAGATTGTTGTTTTTATCAAGAGTTCCGGACCGGAAAACAATAGAGGAGATATGTCCCTCACCTGTGGCACGAAAGCTAAAAATGACTCTTTTCTCATTCGCACCTATCTCCGACTGATCGGGGTGTTCAATGATAGATGGATTAAAGAATGCTGCAGATTCAATGGAGTATTCCATTGTGAAATAGGATCCTATCAAAGCCTTTTGTGCCGAACTAAGATCTTCTTTATTTACTTCTATGTTGTCAAATATTGGCGTAAGTTTATCAAAATGTTTTTCGAATATTCGAGATATATTTCTGTGACGCCGGGAGAAACCTCTCAACAATTGGCTCATGGCAATATTCACTTCTTTTTCCGGCATTGCCAGTACTTTTCGGATTATGTCTGCTGATCTATCGTCGTTTACGTATAAAAAACGTGGGATAATTCTTGAAGGATCAGGCGAGAAAATAAACTTTTTTCTGTTTACGGCTACTTGCATTTTTTTTGTTTTTAAAACGATTTAATCTTTAAATTCAATATTCTAAATTTAAAATTATACCTCAGGGCATTTAGAACTCTATTTAACACCTGAGTCTTTTTTTTGCAAGAAATGTTTTTTTATCTGTTTTTTTAGTTTCTCGTTTAAGTTTAGTGTTTATACACTGTTTTTAGACCAACAAATAAATTGGTTTAATTTATGGTTTTATATAATTTAAAATAACTTGTACATTCTCATTACGTCTGTGAGCTAATAGCTCCTTGGTATGTTCTTCATCAAGTTGTAAAATACCATTGGCTATGGGTAACAACATAAAAAGTCCTGCATTGAGGGTAACCATTGTAATGATTATATCAATAAGCTCAATTTGGCGGGCACGCCCTTCGGCTATTTCTTGCTGAAGTTCATTGTTTAGTCTTGTAAACAGCTCAAAAGGAACCGCCTGTAGTTTATTGCGTAAATTTTTAAGGTTTTCTGGCAGTCGTGACAATTCAGTGGCTACTAATAGTGGCAATTTTGGATTGTTTGTCAGTAAGTCGAAGTGCGACTCTACTGCATGTCTCACTTTTTCTGTGAAAGAAATATTCCCAAAATTCTGAGATGCGTATAGATGTTCGAAAAGCATTCTGAATTTTTTCTCAAAAATAGTGTTGAACAAGTTATCTTTTGTCCGGAAATAGTAATGGACTAAGGCTTGATTGCAGCCGGCCACTCTTGCTATCTCAGTAGTGGAAGTCAACGTAAATCCTTTTTCGAGAAATAGTTTTTCGGCAACTTCCAAAATCGTCTGTTCCATCGACAGGTCATTCTTAATGTCCATATTTAATTGTTATATTTAATAGCTCTATTAATTGACTACAAAGGAATACTTTTTTATTGAATAATGCTTCAATAAATCAATATAAATTTCAATAATTTGCAATAATTAACGGGCAGTGGATTGTGTCGAATTGTATGCTTTTCCGATATTTTCTACAATATCACGGGCAATAAGCGACTCTGTTGATTGGTTTTCTAACGCCAGGTCACCTGCAAGTCCGTGAAGGTAAACGCCAACCTTAGCAGCATCTTCAGGAGCATAAGCTTGTGCCATTAATCCTGCTAGCATTCCTGTGAGTACATCGCCCGATCCTGCTGTTGCCATGCCCGAGTTGCCGGTACTGTTGAAATACAGCTTCCCATTCGGAGTTGTGATAAGCGTATTTGCACCCTTCAAGATGATGATGATTTGAAGTTCTCGTGCATATTCTGAGGCTTTTATCATTCGGTCGTAGCCTGAGTTGCACTTTCCGAAAAGTCGTTCAAATTCTTTTGGGTGAGGAGTAACGATGCTGTTTTTGGGTATAAGTGGAAGTAATTCTTTATTTTGAGAAATAATGTTTAGAGCATCTGCATCTAAAATACACGGTTTGTTATAATTTTTCAGAAAATGGTGTAACATTTCTACCGTTTCTGCATTTTTGCCAATTCCGGGTCCTATTGCAACAGCATTGTAAGTTTCCAATGTTTCTATTTCTGTTATGAAATTGTCGGCCTTGTCCGACTGAAAAATAGCTTCTGGAACAACCGACTGGACGATAATTCTATTTGCGGCTGCACTATGAACCGTAACCAATCCTGCTCCACTACGCAAGGCTGCTCTTGCCGATAAAACAGCAGCCCCAGCCATGTCTAAACTTCCGGCCGCAATAAAAGCGTGACCAAATGTGCCTTTGTGCGAAAATTTATTCCGTTCTTTTAAGAGCGAAAGAATATCGTTTTGCTCCAGATAAAACAAATTACTTTCAGTCATTTCAATTGCTTTCGGATGTAATCCAATAGCAACCGTCCTCCAGTTTCCAACATATTTTGCATTTTCGGGAAGAAGAAATGATAATTTTGGAAATTGGATGCTGAGCGTATAATCAGCCCTGACAATTATTGAAGAATCATCAATCGCATTTTCTTCGCCATGTAGCCCCGACGGAATATCAATTGACACTACTTGACAACCACTGCTGTTCATCCATTCAACTGCCTGAGCGTAAACACCAGTTAGTGGTCGGCTCAATCCGGAACCAAAGAGGCCATCAATCAGGATGGAGTCTTCGTTGATAGAAGGAGCAATGAATTCATTTTCTAATTCGGTCAAAGCTGTTGGGAATCTTTCCAGTAGCCGTTTTCTATTTATCTCACAGTCATTAGAAAGGCCGCCTGTGTGCAATAAATAGGCAGAAACGGGATAACCCAACTGCAGTAACATTCGAGCCATTGCCAGCGCATCTCCACCATTATTTCCCGGACCAGCAAGAACGCAAATGGTTTGTAAATATGGGAATTGTCCAACAAACTCCCAATAAAGAGCATCGGCGGCCCGCTCCATTAAATCGATAGACGAAATTGGTTCGTGCTCAATAGTATATTGATCGAGTTCTTTGATTTGAGTAGTGCTGAAGAATTTCATTGTCAGAGGTGTTGGTAGTACAAATATATACAATTAGGCTGAATATTGTAATAGAATTGCAATAATCTGCAACTCAATTTTTTTTTATTTATTAAATCATCCTACTGATGTTTCTTGTGATTTTTTCTAGCCGGTGAGATTATTTCTATCATTTAAAGCTGGAGAACTGCGCATCCATTTTGTATAGCTGCAAAGTTGGAAGTCGTTCAGACAGAATGGAGATAGGCAAATTATCATTTTTTTTGAAATAATAGGAAGTTTAAAAAATGAAATAAATGTATAATTTATCAAATAATTATATATCTTTGACCGTACTTTAGGTTGAAAAAGATTGGTGTTACGAAACTATAAACTATCAAGTTTGTTATACCCCAAAATAATACATACAGCTAAGGTGACAATTTTATTACAGAGTTATTAACTAATCTATTGCGTGATGATTTACAACGAAGAAACTTTAGCCGAACGCTTAAGAAGGGACGATCGTACCGTGATTGATGAGATTTACGAGGGCTACCATTCAAAAATTTTTCGTTTTTCATTGGCTTACCTGAAAAATGAAGATGACGCATATGATGTGGTACAGGAATCTTTCATCAAGCTATGGGAGAATCGTCTCGTATTAAAAAAAGACAGCAATTTTGATGCTTTTCTTTTTACGATCGCTAAAAACTCGGTGCTTTCGTTGTTTCGTAAACGAGCCACGGAGCAAAAATACCTCGACTATCTTGCTCAAGCCGCTACTTCCAATACCCAGGGTACGGAGGAACAGACAGACTATATATTTCTTAAAGAACGCTACACGCAGTTGATTGACCAACTCCCTCCAAAACGAAAAGAAGTTTTCAGGTTGAGTCGTGAAAAAGGGTTGTCCAATAAAGAAATTGCCCTATTGAAAGGCATTGCCGAAAAAACAGTGGAAGATCACCTCTCAAAATCGTTATTTTTCTTCAAACAACATCTCGGGAGTTTGGGCATTTGGTCTGCGCTCTTTTACTTTCTTTTTGTGGAATAATGTCCATGAAAAATACAACAATCAAATTATCATAGTAGAAACTATTTCGAGTAAATATTTTCTACAAGTTATTGAATGTTGATTTTAATTCCTTTAATGGACGCCAATTTTGGGTGTCCATTTTTTTTTGCAATGTACCATGCTAATTTATATGAAATCAATATGATACAGTGTTCATTCACTGTATGTATAATTGCCAGACAAAAAAAAATAAAAATAATTTCAAGCAGAGCAAGGGTAAACTTCGGGCAGTGCGTTATCTATATGTTGCAGCATAAAAAATAATGCATGTTTAAAATGTTTAGTTAACTGTTATGTGCATAAAATAATGTTGTAACTTAATAAAAAATAATATGACCTATATAAATCAACTAATAAGCAATTTCAGAACAGACAAGTATTCGAAAGAGGATTTGGATCATCTGATAGATGTGCTCGAATTACCTGTACATGAAGAGGCTGTGGACGTATCGATGTATATGCATTGGGATGAATGCGATGATACAGCGATTGGAAATGAAGAGCGATTCAAACAAATATTGTCCGAAATTCATCATATTATCAATATGAAAGCTCAAAAGCCAACTTTGGCGAGACGACTTTATGTAGGAATGTCGCGGGTTGCAGCTATTTTGATTATTCCATTGATGATTACACTTTATATGGTGGGTAGACATCAAGGTTCGAAATCATTGGCCGTTTTACAAAATACAATAAGTGTACCGCTTGGGGCAACCAGTAATTTTGTATTGCCTGATGGTACTCATGTTTCATTGAATTCGGGAACAACTTTGACATATCCTATGACTTTCAGCAATCAACCCTGTCGTGTTGTTGCGTTAAATGGTGAAGGTTTTTTTAAAGTAAAGAAAGATAAAAAATATCCGTTCATTGTAAAAATGAATGGAATGGATATTAGAGTGACAGGTACTACTTTCAATGCCAGAGCATATAAAGATGAACCGGATGTAACTGTGGCACTTGTTGAAGGTGCTGTTCTTCTGGGAAAACAAAAACCAACTAATACTTTCGAATTGAATAGTGCGCTTCATCCAATGGAGGTAGCTGTATTGAACAAAGCTGGCAAACAAATTACATTGACTCAGAAAAATGATTTGACTAAATACATAGCCTGGACGCAAGGTCGTATTGTATTTGATAATGACCCTATTCAAACCGTTACTCAAAAGTTAGAAAAGCTTTACAATATACACGTAGTAATTTCGGATAAGGAATTGTTGCGGTATCAATTAACGGCTACATTTACGAATGAGCCTTTGGAACGTGCTCTCAAAATTATCAGTTTGTCGTCGCCCATCAGTTATCGCGTAATAAATGGAGCGCGAGATGACGACGGAACTTACGGACAACGGACACTGATATTAAAAAAAGAAAATAAATATCGGCAAAACAGAAAATACTAATAAAAAATACAAAGTTATCCTTTAAAACAATCTAAAAAATCACTATCATGAAAGTTATTACATAATCTTTCTCATCTTATTCGTACGCTGTATTTTTCAATCAGCTTCATTCGAATACCTCCTGAAAACTACTATACGCTTAATGCAAAATGACTGCGCTTAGCAAGTTTGTTCCTTCGTTACAATGTGATAGTTCCCGCAAAATAATATCCACTGTAATGCATAGTAAATATCTTTAAATCTTTGTTTTATTATCACAATTCTTTCAAATTACATAATCTATGAAACAAACCGCGATTTTAGTAAAGGACGAACGAGTTCCTTTATTTATGTCAATAAACAGAACTTTAAAGTTCGGACTATTCTTGTTGCTAGGACTTATGCTAAGTGCGGCAACCAGTCTTTATGCTCAGGATACTCAAATATCAATAACAGCGCACAACACTCCGGTACGCGATGTGCTAAAAATGATTGAAGCAAAATCTGATTATCATTTTGCTTACAACAACAAGCTTATTGATGTGACACGCAAGGTGGATGTAACAGCTACAAACCAAAAAATCGGAGACATATTAAAAGGAATTTTTGCCAACACAGATATAACTTACAAGGTGCTGGACAGTCAGATTATTCTAGCTTCAGCTAAAGAAATGGGTGAGCCTGTTACTAATACTAAAGTAACCTCCGAAAAAGTGACTGGTAAAGTTATCGATGAAAACGGACAGCCATTGCCCGGCGTAACTGTTATAGTACAAGGTCGCAAAGTTGGAACAGTAACAGATATAAACGGTTTTTACTCTGTCAGCAATCTCCCTCAAAACGCAGTTTTACAATTCTCTTTTGTCGGAATGTTAACTCGCGAAGTGAAAGTCAACAGCCAGTCTGTAGTTAATGTAACTTTACAGGACGCAAGTAAAGGTCTTAGCGAAGTGGTGGTAGTAGGTTATGGTACCACTACAAAAAAAGGATTAGTTTCTGCTGTAACATCCATTAAATCAGATGACTTAAATAAAGGAGCAATTACCGATGTTGGACAATTGTTACAAGGAAAAGCTGCCGGTTTGAATATCACGGTAAGTGGTGATCCAACCCGTAAATCAAGTGTTATTTTGCGTGGTGCTTCTACGTTAAATAGTTCGATGGAGCCATTTTATGTTATTGACGGTATTCCTGGTGGAGATATTTCATTGGTTGCACCTGACGATATTGAAACTATCGATATATTGAAAGATGCATCTGCCACTTCTATTTATGGTAACCGTGCTTCGAATGGAGTAATTATGGTAACTACTAAAAAAGGGAAAAAAGGGGTGACACATGTTTCGTATAACGGATATGGCGGAATTGAAAATGTATCTAATAGTCTTAAAATGATGAATGGAGCTCAGGTTCGGGCTTTTGCAACTAAAACGGGTCAAAATCTTACAGAGGATACTGGAGCTGACACTAATTGGCAAAAGGAAATACAAAGGGGAACTGCATATTCAACAAACCATAACTTGTCATTTAACGGTGGCTCGGAACACAATACTTACAGTGCGAGTATTAATTATACAAACAAGGAAGGTATTATTAAAGAAAGTAATCAAAACAAAATTGTTGCTCGTTTGACTTTCGATCAAATGGCCTTTAATGATAAAGTTAAATTTGGTATATCTGTAGCGAATGCCAAAATAACATCTGATTATGTACCTCAACTTGGAACTGTACTTTTGCAGGCTGCCAACCGGTTACCTACTTCTCCTGTGAAAAATACTGATGGTACCTATTATGAGAACTTTACTAAAAATGGATATTTTAATCCTGCAGCCATTATTAATTATGGGCAAGATCAGACCAAAAATAATAACTTAATGGCTTCATTTACTACCAATGTAAAATTACCATGGGGGTTTACTTATGACTTGAGTCTCTCTTACCAGAATTATAGCTCACTACATGGAGAGTATTATGACTCTTATCTATACAAATATAACGGTTCGGTATTTTATAATAATCCTGAGCCTCCTGCAACCAAGTCTATTGTGACCTTTGGACAAGGAGGAACTGCGCTCCGCAATACCTACCAGACTACCAATCAGATTTTGGAGAACTGGATTACCTGGAATAAAAAGTTTGATGCACATAGTATAACTGCAGTTTTGGGCTATTCACATCAAGATGATATTTATGGAGATGGATTTCAAGCAACAAATATTAATTTTCCTGTAAATACTGTAGGATTTAATAATTTGGCATTAGGTAATTACTCAGCTATTTCTGGAGCTAAAGTAGATTTCGGGTGGGATCAAATGTATTCGAAAACTCGTATGATTTCTTATTTTGGGCGATTGAACTACAACTATAATGATAAGTACTATCTTCAAGCTTCAATTCGTAGGGATGGAGGTTCAGTGTTCGGAAAGAATAATCAATGGGGTTACTTCCCATCGGTGGGTTTATCGTGGAGAGCTGGTCAAGAAAAGTTTATTCAGGACTTGGGTATATTTGAGGACTTAAAAGTTCGCGCTAGCTATGGAGTAACAGGAAATGGAACAGGTTTTAATGCCTACACTTCTCAATTTCTTTCTGGCTCAATGGGTAACTTTTATTCAAACGGAAGTTCTGTTATGTCTTATGGCCCTAACAAAGCTTCGAACCCTGACTTAAAATGGGAAAAAACAGCTACTTCGAATATTGGTGTCGATGCATCTGTATTGAAGGGAAAACTTAGTTTTACAATCGACTTGTATAATAAAAATACAACCGATATGATTTACTGGTATGATGCCGATATTTTATTAGTTCCAGCGGCTGGCTTATATGCTAATGGTGGTAGTATGAATAATAAAGGGATTGAGTTAAGCGTTACTGCTGTACCTGTAAAAACCAAAGACTTTACATGGAAAACAAGTGTAAATTTGGCTCACAACAAAAATACAATAACCAGTCTTTCAAACCCATACTTTGCTGGTGGCGACTCAATTCGTTACACACAGCCTGATGGAGGCGGACAAACGGCTAGTACTCTCCAGATAAGACAAAAAGGATATCCGCTTGGTCAGTTTTTTACCCTTAGCTATCAAGGAAAAGATGCCAATGGAGTGTCACAATATCTAACTAAAGCTGGTTTGTTAACTACAAATCCGACCACAGCTGATTATCGTTATGCCGGAAGTCCTCAACCCAAACTTAACTATGGTTGGTCGAATACGTTTACCTACAAAAAGCTTGATTTAAGTGTATTCTTCCGTGGTGTATATGGCAATAAGATTTTTAATGCAACCCGAGCTGATTTATTTAGACCAGCAACTGTAGCTTATACAAATATTTTAGTGGATGCTGGAAATGAATCAGAAAAAGATTTTAATGCTTACAAATACTCTTCTCGTTTTATTGAAGATGGTAGCTATTTACGTCTTGAAAACATGACATTGGGTTATACTTTCAAATTTCCTGTTAAATATATAGAGAGTCTTCGTCTGTATGGAACCGTAAATAATCTTTTTGTTATTACCAAATACACCGGAGTAGATCCGGAAATAAATCAAGGAGGTATGGCACCGGGTATTGATTCAAATAATTTCTACCCCAAGACTCGTACATTTCTATTTGGTTTGAATATTATTTTATAAGAAACGAATAAATATTATAATCATGAAAAAGAGATTTAAATATATCATACTTCCGGCTTTTCTGTCCATTATACTTGTGTCGTGTAATGATTTAAATGTGCCGGTGACTACACAAATTACTCCGGATGTTTATCCACAAGATTCTTCACAGTTTGTTGCTTCAGCAGGAGTAGTTTATGCTGCTTTAAGAGGAAATTATTCTACTGATTACTTTTTTATGCAGTCTTTAACTACCGATGAGGCGATTTTGCCCGCACGTGGTGGTAACTGGTACGATAATCAGGGTTATTTAAGAATGCATTATCATACATGGACTCCCGATCATGGTGGAACTCAAACTTGCTGGGACTGGCTGTCACGAATTATAGGATATGATAATCAAACGATGTATATTCTGAATAGCAATATGCCAGAAGGTAATTTTAAGAACCGTACACTATCAGAGTTGCGAATGGTTCGGGCATTGGCTTATTTTTGGATGATGGATATGTATGGAAATGTACCTATTGTAACTACTTATGGCGATTTTGAATCAAAACCAAAATCCGACAGAAAGGAAGTATTTAACTTTATCGAATCTGAGATAAAGGAATGTTTACCAAACTTGAGTACCACTATGGGTATATCAACCTATGGTCGTCCAACCCAATATATGGCATATTCACTTCTGGCGAAAATGTATTTGAATGCAGAATATTATACAGGTACTGCTCGTTATAGCGATTGTGTAACGGCTTGCGATAATGTAATTAGTTCAGGTAAATTTACATTGGCTACAACCAGCAACTATTTACAGATGTTTTATCCTAATAATGGTCCGACAACTCCTGAATTCATTTTTGCCATTCCATATGATCCTTCTTATTCAGCGTTGTCAGGAACCAACGGCATGATGTATCATTCCCGATATGATGTGCCTCGTTCATTAAAAACTAAATTTGGGTTGCCCTTTACTCCCAGTGCTCCGGAAAGTACTTTGCCAGAGTTTTACGCTTATTTCAACGATGCAAATGACGTTCGCAATAAACAATGGCTTACCGGAAAGCAATATATGAATGATGGGGTAACCCCAATTATGGTTACAACCACAAAAAAAGGATATGATCAATTTTATTCCGGAACAGATGGAGGGGCAAGCTATACGTATCAGGTTGAACTTTCTCCTAATGTAACGCTTCGTCAGGATGTTAGTTTGTTCGATTGTGGAAATGACGAAATTGCCTGGAATATGGGTTACCGTAATATTAAGTTTTATCCAGATGCTACTTCAACAAGCCGAAATCAAAATAATGATGTTCCTATATTCCGTTACTCGGATATATTGTTGATGAAAGCGGAAGCTATTCAACGTGGAGGAACAGCAACTTTGGGGCAAACTGCTTTGTCGTTGGTAAATGATCTTCGTGCAAAAAGAACAACAACGGCTGCATGGACAAGTGTTTCACTGGATGATATATATTCAGAAAGATGTCGTGAGTTTGCTATGGAAAACTGGCATCGTAACGATATGATTCGCTTTGGTAAATATGAGGGGAAATGGGGTTTTAAAACTAACGCAGATACCTATCGTCGTATTTTTCCTATTCCAACAGGAGCTATGGTTAAGAATCCAAAACTAACTCAAAATCCGGGTTATTAATCCAATTAGTAAAAACCCTGGAAAGTTTATCCTACCGCTTTTCAGGGTTTTTTATTACTATCTTTATACTTCAAATTTGAAGTATCCTTTTTGGCACTTCGCTAAAATGAATCTCAGGTTCGAAAGCAGAATGGCAGCCGAACAAAAACTGTTATCAGTAAAAAATCACACTTTTATGAATACCTCCCAATCTTCTGCCACGGCTCGTCTTTTGTCGTTGGATGCGCTGCGTGGCTTCGACATGATGTGGATCATCAGCGGAGAAATTATTTTTCACGCTTTAGCTAAGGCTTCCAATGTCCCTCTCTTTGGCTGGATGTCCGATCAGTTGCATCATTCCACCTGGAATGGATTTACGTTTTACGATATGATTTTCCCGCTGTTCATTTTTATTGCCGGCGTATCCATGCCTTATTCCATGGGCAAACAACTTGAAAACCCGATGGAGGGTAATCTCCATAAAACTAAAAAAAATATTTACCGTTCGCTCATTAAACGCACTCTCATTCTTATCGTTTGTGGTATGGTAGTAAACGGACTTCTCAAATGGAATGATTATGAACATACCCGTTTTGCAAGCGTGTTGGGGCGCATTGCCCTATCGGGTTTCTTTGCAGGAATTATTTTTCTCAACTCAAAATTACGCACGCAACTCATTTGGTTTTTCGGTTTATTGCTGGGTTATTGGGCCATTCTGCTGTTGATACCGGTACCGGGTCATGGAGCCGGTGCATTAACCCCCGAAGGTAATCTGGCAGGATATATCGACAGATTGTTTTTACCGGGGAAACTTCACCGGATAGTGTATGATCCTGAGGGTTTATTGTCAACTATTCCAGCTATTTGTACTTCACTACTTGGCGTTTTTACCGGCAGGTTTCTCCGAATGAGTGCTCCAAAATGGACTATGCTCCGCAAAAGTATGGTTATCTTAGTGGTCGGAATATTTCTATTGGGTGTTGGGATGCTGTGGAATAACGTTTTTCCAGTCAATAAACCCATGTGGACCAGCTCTTTTGTTTGTGTTGCTGGTGGTTGGAGTCTGATTCTTTTATTTGTGTTCTATTTTGTTATAGATGTAGTTGGACTGAAAAAATGGTCTATGCCTTTTGTGTGGATAGGCATGAACTCAATTTTAATTTATATGGCCGCTCATGGAGTGGTAAATTTTGAATCGACTGCTTCCTTTTTGTTTGGTGGACTTATAAAAAATGCTCCCGAACTCTGGCAACCTGTTTGGTTAGGAGTGGGAATATTACTAGTACAACTTGCTTTGCTTTATTTTTTGTATAAGAAAAAATGGTTTTTAAAAGTCTAATATTGAATACGATGTACTCGAAAAAAACAATACTAACACTGGCTTTTACAGCTATATTTGGACTTTCCTATGCGCAATTGGATAAGAAGGCTTCTGATAATCTGTTGCAACGTATTTTGCCAAAACATGCCAACCAGTTTGTTGTTGAGCAGATTGATACTTTCAGCAAAGATACTTTTCAGATTTCAAGTCGAGATGGGAAAATTGTACTTGCGGGAAACAATGGTGTAAGCATTGCTTCTGCACTGTATTATTATCTGAATGAATATTGTCATTGCCAGATAACATGGAATGGTGAAAACCTTAATTTGCCTGCTAAACTGCCTGTTGTTCCCTCAAAAATAAAGAAATCGTCACCCTACGAATACCGTTATTATCTTAATTATTGCACCTATAACTACAGCATGAGTTGGTGGGACTGGCAGCGCTGGGAAAAAGAAATTGACTGGATGGCGTTACATGGCATCAACATGCCACTGGCTATCACCGGTGAAGAATACGTGTGGAACGAAGTGTACAAAGAAATGGGATTCACCGACAAAGAGCTAAGCACATTCTTTTGCGGGCCGTCTTATTTCTCATGGTTTTGGATGGGAAATCTTGATGGCTGGGGTGGTCCGCTACCCGTAAGTTGGATGATAAGCCACAAAGACCTTCAGCTAAAAATTTTGAAACGGGAGCGCGAGTTGGGCATGAAACCGGTATTGTCTGCTTTTACAGGGCATGTTCCGGCAGCTTTCCGTCAGAAATATCCGAATGCCAAACTCAAGCAAACCAACTGGAACAATGGTTTTTCGGATACCTATATTCTCGATTCTGAAGACCCGATGTTTGCCCAAATTGGAAAGAAATATCTCGAAAAGCAAACGGAGATTTTCGGAACCGACCACTTGTATTCTGCCGATACCTTTAATGAAAATGAGCCACCATCTGACAACCCGGAATTTCTTTCAAAACTTAGTGCTCGGGTGTACGACGGTATGCGTCAGGCCGACCCCAAAGCAGTGTGGGTGATGCAGGGCTGGCTTTTTTTTAGCGACCGGAAGTTTTGGCATGCACCGCAAATAAAAGCATTGTTAGATGCTGTTCCCAATGACCGAATGATTATTCTGGATTTGATTACTGAATATGAACCTGTTTGGAAACGTACCGAAGCATATTATGGTAAACCGTGGATTTGGAATATGCTACACAATTTTGGTGGGAATATCAGCTTGTTTGGACAAATGGAAACAGTTGCATCACAACCGGCTGCCGCACTCAATGATACACAATCGAGTAAATTGAAAGGTATTGGACTCACCATGGAAGCCATTGAGCAAACACCTGTTCTTTATGAACTGATGACTGCAAACACCTGGCGAAGCACTCCGATTAGTTTGAATAAATGGTTAAGTAAATATATTCGTAATCGTTATGGAAAAGGGACAAAGGAATCGAATGCCAATATGCTCAAAGCCTGGCAAGTGCTGAAAAATACCGTTTATAACGGAAAAGAAATACGCGATGGAGCAGAATCTATCCTCACTGGTCGTCCTACCATGGATTCGGCAACCCGATGGACGAAAACAAAGCTAAATTACGAACGGCGGGAGCTTATTCCTGCATGGGATTTATTTATTAAGTCGTCAGCTGCTTATGATAAAAGTGATGGCTTCCAGTATGATATTGTTGATCTTACCCGTCAGGTACTGGCTAACTATGCCCGTCCGTTACAAGTGAAATGGGTAAAAGCTTATGAAAACAAAGACTTAGTCACATTTAGAAAATATAGCAATCAGTATATTGAATTGATTGACGATATGGATAAATTACTGGCTACCCGAAAAGACTTTCTGCTGGGAAAATGGATTGCCGATGCACGAAGATGTGGAAATACAGATGCCGAAAAAGCACTTTATGAGCAAAATGCCCGTAACCTGATTACGCTTTGGGGAGATGCTGATAGTCCGTTACATGAGTATTCCTGTCGCCAATGGAGTGGATTGATGACAGATTTCTACAAAGTGCGTTGGCAGAAATTCTTTGCGGCAACAGCTTTGGCAATGGAATCGGGTAAACTGGTAGATGTTGCGGCTTTAGACAAGGAAATCGCTCAATGGGAGTGGAAATGGGTGAATGCGCAGAAGAGTTATCCGACACAAACTTCGGGAAATAGTATCGAAGTTGCAAAGAGAATGTACCTAAAGTACAGAGCCAAAATGTAATTTGATATGATTATTTACAAATTTATTGAAAATTAAGATACAGATGAAGACGAAATTTTATACAGTGTTGATTATGTTTTTTGGAACATTTCAATCAAATTTTGTTGTTGCACAGCAGGTTGTTGTAGAGAAAAATTCAGCACGAACAATTGCAGTAGATTACAAAAATAGCAAAATGAGAAGTCACGTTTTTCAGGAATGTGTGGGTGCAGGGCGTGCAAATGAAGGTTTGCGTGCCGATTGGCAACAGCAATTGACTTTAGCTAAAAAGGATATTGGTTTCAAATTTATACGTTTTCATGGTTTGCTTCATGATGATATGTATGTCTATTCTGAGGACGAAAATGGAAATCCGATTTACAATTGGCAGTATGTCGATAAATTGTATGATTTCTTGCTGAGTATTGGAGTGAGACCATTTGTTGAACTGGGCTTCATGCCATCGGCTTTGGCAAGTGATAATAAAACGGTATTTTGGTGGAAGGGGAACATCACTCCACCCAAATCCTACGATAAATGGTCGGCTCTTATTACAGCCTTGGTAAAACATTTTGAGGAAAGATATGGCAGAGCAGAAGTTGAAAAATGGTATTTTGAGGTTTGGAATGAACCAAATTTGAAAGAGTTCTTCTCAAGTAATAGAGAGGAATATTTTAAATTATATGAAGTTTCTGCCAAAGCTGTCAAAAGCGTTTCTTCTACTTATCGCGTTGGTGGTCCTGCCACTTCGAGTAGTACATGGATGAAAGAAGCATTGGAATTCTTTTCGTACCAGCCAGCATTAGTCGATTTTATCTCAACTCATGCTTATGGCACGAAGTCTGTTTTTGATGAATTTGGGAAAAGACGGACTCAAATGCGCGAGGCTGATGGGATTCCGATTGCAATACGCAAACTTCGCAAAGATGTTGACGAATCGCCGTTGAAAGGTAGAGAGATTCATATCACTGAATGGAACTCTTCACCAAACCCCAAAGATCCCATGCACGATACGTATCAAAATGCAAGTTATGCATTAAACGTGTTGAAAAAAACAGAGCATTTGGTAAATTCAATGTCGTATTGGACATTTTCTGATATCTTTGAGGAAGCAGGACCTCCTGTAACGCCTTTTCATGGTGGTTTTGGTCTTCTGACTTTACAAGGTATCAAGAAACCAACATATTATGCATACAAGTTTCTCAATGGTTTGGGGGATACTGAGTTGAAAAACGAAGATGCAAGTTCATGGGTTTGTAAAGATAAAAATGGTAACATTCAAGCTCTTTTCTGGGATTATACTTTGTTGTCTCCCGACTCATCGTACAATCAGCAGTTTTATAGTCGTATCATTCCGTCAAGGAATCTTGGAAATGTTAGTTTTAGCGTAATTAACGTTCCCAATGGCAAATATAAAATGCTTGTATCTAGAACTGGATTTAAGAAGAATGATTCATTTACAGCGTACAAAGAAATGGGAGCACCAACAAGTCTTTCTGTAAATCAAGAATTAGCCATCAAAAAGGCATCTGATGGAACAGCCGATATAAGTGAGATGGTTGAAGTAAAAGGAGGCAGACTCATGAAAATATTTGAAATGAGAGAAAACGATGTTTTTTTCGTTCAGTTTTTCAAAGTTCAAAAATAAAAAATAATAAAATGGAAACTAAAAAATATATTACCGAAAGTAAAGTAGAAGCTTATTTCGAAAAACAATTCAGTAATCCGGATATAACAAAAACGGATGAAAAAATTAAGGTCATTGTGGTTGATAATTATATCAACCTGGGTCAAATCACCGCTCTGCGTTTTTTGGAATGGGTAGCCCTCAATCCGGGTGGAGTAGTGGCACTTCCAACTGGTAAAACACCGGAATTCTTCATTAAATGGATGAAGTACTACCTTGAAAATTGGGATGTGGAGATGAAGACGGGATTGCTGCATAAAATAGGATTGGATGTAACATTAAGGCCTGATTTTAAGTCGCTTTATTTTGTAATGATTGACGAATTTTTCCCGCTAGATCCTTTGCACGAACGCTCGTTCAACTATTTTGTCAAGCGTTTTTATATCGAAGGATTTGGATTTGATGAAAAAAAGGCACTTTTCATTGATACTTTCAATATACCTGAAGCCGATCAGGCTTATC
>Ga0302167_10000643_pt1 | contig 16315 bp, 23 predicted proteins | sample I_Fen_N1_1_FD_193496 | JGI IMG/M metagenome (GOLD analysis project Ga0302167, IMG submission 193496) | Peat permafrost microbial communities from Stordalen Mire near Abisko, Sweden - I_Fen_N1_1 | ecosystem: Environmental > Terrestrial > Soil > Wetlands > Permafrost | place: Sweden: Abisko...
CCCTTTTCATTACTAGGTCATCACTTAAAACTGGCACTCTATTAATCATCAATATTCAGTTGTGTACACACACTAACTATGAACTTACTAGCACTAGCACTAATGCAGGGCTACAATTATAATTATGACTCCTACAATTGTATTTATATCTAAATACATCAATCAGCAACGATTCTGCATTTTGGTTGGGTGGGTTAAGTGACTATCTCCAACCTATAATTTTGTAGGGAATAACTTTAGTATTATCAGCAGTTGTAACTGCATATGTTGCATATAAAGTACCACCTGTAAAAGTTGCACTTGTACCTGATATAGATACACCTCTAACTCTAATAGTACCTAATACAAAAGTCATCCATGTTCCAAAGGCTGACAATATTTTACCTGTAGTGAACATATCATTTGTATCGGCACCATATCGGTATAATACTTCATACTTACTAAATCCTGATATATTAGCACTTAAGGTAACTACAGTCGCAGGGAATGTTGCCGTAGGGCTAGGATTAACCCATAAATCTGTACCTGAATCGCCACCGCTGATACCGTCAATTAATGCTTTTAATGCAAGAATTGCACCTGTAATTGTGCCATTACCAAGAGCGGAAATATTACCTGTTCCAATCTGTGTAAGAATGTTACCAATAGCGGTTGCATGTTCTCCAACTGTTGTAACTAATCCATTAACAGTCGTTGTTAATGTGGTTAATGCACCCTGTAAAGCAGATATCTGTGTTGTATGACCATTTGCAAGAGTTAAAGCATTATCTGCTTTTGTATCAGCATTGCCTGCGGTTGTTTCTGCACTCTGTGCAGTTTGGTCGATATTGTAAATTGTTGTATCAAGTGTAGCAAAAGCACCGTTCATAGTTCCTAGAAAATCAAGTGTTGTACCTGCTATCCACTGTGGCAAAGAATAATGTTGTGTAGCCATATTATACCTACTTTCTAACCTGTTATCAGGTTCTTTCCATTGAAGTCGAAGTTGTATGCTGTAATGTGGTAAGCATCAAATCCGCCTGCGGTTAAGTGTAATGCATCAAATTCTGATGCTTTAAAACGTCCGTTGTTAGTTCTTGCGACAATGTCTATAACAACGTCTTTAATTAATTGTGTGATACCCGTATAGGGATTAATCATTTCAAAATTACTGTTTAAGTATCCAAGTAGAACTTTTGCATTAACATCAAAATCTCTTGCAGTAATGTTAAAATTGTCAAACTCCTGTGCAGTTAGTAAAAGACTGTCAAATTCCAGTGCAGTTATAGCATTGTAACGAAGCACATCATACATATCCTGAACAACAATGTTTAAAGGCTCGTATAGTCCAGTTGTAGGATTGTAAATAGGTGGATAACTAGCAATTATTTCATTGATTGCAGCATATATCTTACCGTATTCTATAGCACTGTTATTGTCCTGAATAGCATTTTGAAGATTGACATATTGAATGATATAATCTTTTGTAGAACTAATTAAGTTATTAAGCCCTACTAACTGATTGTTTATGTTGATGAAACTTTCAGTTTGTAAATCAATTTGTGCCTGAATTGAAGCAATCTGTGCATTGATTATATTTACCATTTCATTTTTGATTAATGCATTTTGTGATTCAGTAAATACTTTTAATTCTTCTAACTGTGCATTAACTATTTGAGAATAAGCAGATATTTTAACATCAATTTTTAAATCCCAATCAGTTTGTATATTGTTAATTGTATTAATGACTTCGGTTAATTTTGCGTTAATCTTTCCAAGGAATTCAAGATAAGAAATTGAATTGTCATACTCACTTGGAGCACCTGATAAAGGTATGAGATAAATTTTATCAATAGCCATGTTTTTCTCCTTTCTTAGTATACTTGTATGAAGTTATTTTCAAGTAATTCAATAACTTGTTTGTCAATATTAAGAAATGTTGTTCTGAATTCCAAAAGCAGGGAAGAATATGACTGTCCGCTTTCTTTACCTTTTATGGTTTCTGTATAATCGTTCAGATTATTAACTGAATTATTAAGTACATTTGTTTGTGTTCCTGATGTTGTAGCACTGTTATCTATTTTGTCATAACCTGAAAGATACTTGCCACTGTCAATATCAGTTAAACTTCCCTGTGGTGTATCGCTAGAAAGGTTATGACTTAGCGAATCTGTTTTTCCTGTAGCAATATCAACTGAATTTGTTTTACCTGTACTATCTGCTTTTGTTATCGTCTTTCTTTCCATATTTACACTGTACAACGGATTAAATTCTAGTAATGCTGATTTGTATAACTGGTTGAAGTAAGGCATTTCTTCATTCATCTGTATTTCAAGATATTCCCTAAATAACTGCGGTGTTTCTGTTCCTATATGATACATAAAGTAATGATGTAAAATAAGTTTTTCAAGTGTTTCTCTGTACGCTTCATCAAATATAGGATAACTAAAATTGAATATAAAGGGTCTAGCATTTGTAATGATATCTTTTACAGAATCATATTTATATTGCGTAACAGATTTCATTAAATCAAGTAAACGAATTGTATCATTATTACCAAACATACTAAGCCCCCTGTTCTTCAATTAATAATTGTTTGTTGTAGTCTATTTCTTCGGGTGTGGTAATAGTATCCATATTTGATTTAAAATCAACGGTAACGTTAAGGCCGAACATTTTATTGATTTGCTTGCAGGCATAACGTCTAGCATTAAGCCCTACATATCTTTGTGTTTCTACCGCACCAAGGTTGCTAGTAACTTCGTCTGTAATCATTCTTTCCGCCTTATCGGTATTAGAACTTTCAATTCCAAGTGCGGTATATGCATCATTTAAAAGCATATGTAATTCTGCATGGAGTTTGTCTACTACGAAAGGAACATTGAAGCTGATTGTATTTATATTACCTTGGTTGAAATTTTTTGATGTTAAAATGACAGGTGCATTACCATTATATTTTGCAAGCCATTTTTCGTATGAAGCCCGTTCTTTATCTTCACACTGGATACCAATAGGTGTTTTTTGTGCATTTGTATTAACGTCTTTTGCAAGGTCTAAGTTTGCTAACTGTAAAGCATACTTAATTATCTTTGATATTTCAGGACTGAACAAACGATTATTTCCTATAATAACGCTTTCCGTATCAGTGAACATTTTATGATACCCGTTGTTAGCACTTGCCATTCTTCGGGTCGGAATTCCATAAAGGTCAAATACTCCTGCGGTTGTAAATTTTGTAATTAAGTATTTACCTAGTATTTCATCTTTAGCAAATAACATACAACCTCTATCTATTAACCCTTTTTCCTGAAATAACTCGTCGATTTCTTCGGGCAAGTTGTGCCAGTCAAATCGATTAATAGAAAGGAGATAAAGGTATTCAAACCAAAAATCGAAATATTCTATTGCTTTGTAATCTTCGGGATTTTTATCTTTTCGAGCCATTTTACTCCTTTCTATAATGTACCTGCGGTTTCAGGGTTGTGCCAAAATGTGAAGCCAGTGTTTAGGTCAGCTTGCATTTTGATTTGGGCTGACTGAGGTATATTACCCACAATCTTAGCATTATTTGTTTTAACAAAGTTACATCCTGCGTGACCGGTTATATTAGGTACTTTGTAACGATTGATTGCATATCCATAACGGGTAAAATATTCATCTATGATTTTTGCAAATTCAGGTTTGATAGAATACTCACGAATACGAAAACCTACATAACCATTCGCAATATTAACGTTTCCGTTACCTACACTACCATGTAAAGTATTACCTAAACGCTTGTGATTTTCAACCTCTTTTACTGCGTTAACAACTCCTGAAATTCCTGCTACAACACCTGCGGTATTTCCTACACCCATAGATGCAACCGCAACTAAACCACTTGCACCACCTGAAAGAAAGTTTGATGTTCCATTGAACGCAACCCACTGTGTATAAGCAGAACTAGTCCAAGCACATAAAGGGAAATTCTCTGATACAATACCTAAATCGGTGGGGTCTATCATTCCTTTGTAAAATTCAGGATATATCATAATAGCAGGTCTAGGGTTTGGACTTCCTTTAATTCTAAAATAAGCAAGTCCTTTGTCTTTAAAATCTTCCCACCTATACTCTTCCGCATTACCATTAAAATCATCAATAGCAACATAAGAATAAGGATATGTAAATAATTTGTTATTAACAGGGTGATAATTTCCAAAGCGTTTTAACTGCGAAATATAAGGATTTTCTTCATACTCTTTAGGTACTCCACCGTCTGTATCAATCATCTTATACGGTATTGATGATATATGGGTTATTAAATCGGGTGTAGCAGAGTAAGCAGTCAAGTGGTCATTTAAAATTCCTAAATCATCTGCTTTCCAAGCGGTGGCATTTAAAGGACTATAAATGTTATTGATGAATTCTCCTGTGACTTCAACATTGTTATTAAGTGCATATACGCAACAACCTATTCTGTCAGAATCGCTAATATCTTGCTGAACTACATATTCGCCCGTTTCCAATGATTCAGGTACGGTATTGATACCCATTGTATCATCTTCAACGTGCTCCCGTTCAACAAAGCATTCTACTAACTTTTTATCAAACAAATATGTCTGCCAGTAATCGAGTTCATAGGTAAATTCCACTGTTGTATTATTAAGATAAATAATATCAGTGATATAAGCATAAAACCATTTGTTATTAAAAGCGGTGTTCTTAAACATACAGTAATTAACATTAAATACTTTCTGCATTTCTATTTCAAGGCGAATCCGCTTTGTATTTTCTTTTAAATAATATAAATCAGTAAATGAAGCAACTAACTTTGATTTGAAGAAATTTTCCTGTTCTTCTAAATCAGTAAAACTAAAGGTTTCTAGTGAATCCTTTGCAAGTCTAATATTCTTTAAAAGTATCACTTGTGAATCAGGTGTTATTATCATATTAATTCCTTTCTAATTGCTTCACGTGAAACACGTGTAATTAATGTTTCACGTGAAGCATTTTACTAGGCTACAGTAACAACACAAGTATCTGTTTTGCTAGGATCAACTTTTGAAGTTGCGGTAAAGGTTACAGTTGCATCACCCTCGTCAGAACCAATACGAATTCTGCCTAAATCATCAATAAAGGAATCAGGAGAACTAGAAGACCATTCAACATCAGTTTTTGCAAACCCGCCTGTTTCTACTGTAACATATAACTGCATAATCACATTTTTAGGTAGTGTTACGGTTGCAGGTGTTACACTTACAGAAGTAATGGTGCTTGGAAGTACAGTGAAAACGGTTGCATTTTCAAAAGGACTTGCGCTGAAAGTTTTCTGTGTGTGCAATACATCATTCCAATATAAACCGTCCTGATTGTAAATTGAACTTGATTCAATTAAGTTATCATAAATCAGGAAGAATTCACGGTCTAACAAGATTGCTTTAACAGATGCAAGTTTTACAAGTTCAGGTGAAGTAAATGCAACATAAGCAGGGTCATCTTTAAAGATTTTAGCAAGTCTTGCTAAGTTCTGTTTTGAGAAACTGTCAATCAAAATTTTGTGTGGCGTGAATTCCACAAAACTCATATTGAAAGCAGTTGCCAGTAATTCAACCGATACTTTTGCATCTGTGTTTGCATCAATAATAATATACTGGTCTGCCTTAAGTGAAAAGTTGTCAACACCTGACATATTAAAGTCAGGATTTAAGAACTCAAAGTTGTTTGAAATTTCCTGAATTGTTTCTATCGTACTTTTCAGATTTGTTGTAGGGTCAGCAATTACTTCTGCGTGTAACTTACCATCTAAGATAAGTCTGCATATGAAGTATTTCATAACAAGAAATTCGTCCTGTTCTGCTGATTTGTACATTGATTCAATCAGTTTGTTCGTGAACTCTGCAATACCGCCTGTAGAAAGGAATGCTTTTGAAAGTTCATTTTTGTAAGTGGTTGTTTTGTAGAACTTCTGATAATTACGGGTATGAAAAGCGGTTCTAACATCCGCAACAACACGTTTAAAAACTTCTGATTCTGCTACTTCGGGGTCATAGTTCTGAGGATCACAAAGACCAACAAATATTTCCTCGATTGTGTCACCAAGTTCAAGGATACCCTTTTTGAGTATCTGCCAAGGGTTTGTATACATTTTTCCTTTTACAATAGAAAAGGCAATTCTGTTTTTTAATGCCTGATAAAATGCATTTCTGTGCGCATCGAAGCCAAGAATTGCTTCACCAACCATTTTCATTGATTCTACGGTGTCAGTAGCAAGTGGAACGTCTATTTCATACTGCCCGCCTAACTCACGTCTGATACTGTTTAAAATATCAACACTACCGACGTTTGAAATATTGTTTGCATTTACTGGTCTAATCATTTTGTTAACCTGCTTTCTACGAAACTAGTTCGTCAATTGTTTTTACAATAGGTTCTTTTACTTCTTCTTTTTCGGGTTCTGTAACTCCCTGCATAAAACGCTCTGCGTACTTCTTTTTAACGTCCAATACGGTTGCCTGTAATGTTGCGTTTTCTGCCTGTAATGCTGCAAAGTCTTCTGCACTTATGGCAGGAACTTCTGATTCTTCTATAGCAGGTTCTGCTTCAAGTTCCGCTTGTATTGAAGCCACTAGGGAAACAATCTGGTCTGAAAGGTCTGTTAATGCTAAAAGTTCTTGTAACAATGGTAATATTTTTTCTTTCATATGTTAACTCCTTTCTAAAGATTTTTGATGAAGTCTGCAATAGCAAGACCGCATTTCTTTGCATATTCTTCTGTTAATATTTCATGAATATCAATAGAAGAATCCATAAATCCTAACTCACATAACAGAGCTGGCATTGAGGTATTTTTACATACATATAAACTTTGATAAGCTACTGGTGTACTTCTGTTACCTTTTAAACCTGTGTGACTTATGAGTTCATTATAAAGGGCTTTTGCATGATTCATACGTTCTACTTTTGTAGAACTATGAAACACGCATATACCGCCTGATGTACTACCGTTTGCACCTGCGTTGTGATGAATGGAAACATAGAATGGAACAATTGCAGTTTTTGAAGTAGCATTTGCAATAGAAACTCTTTTACTTAATGGCACGTCTGTTAATCCTGTTCTATCATCAACACGAATTACATTGAATCCATACTGGCGTAAATATGTTTCTACATATCCTGCTACACGCTGATTTAAAAACCATTCCCGTGTTTGATTAGGGTCAAGTGATTTCATACAACGCTTGCCTGCGGTTTTTAAACCGTGTCCTGCGTCTAAAATAATTGTTTTCATATTCCACTATCCCCTTTCTGTTTTAATACGTCCAACATATTTGTTAATGCTTTAGGTATCTTAATTCCCATAAGTCCTGCATTTTCAAAAACGCTTGCCAGTTCATTCAAACAAAATGTAATCAGTACTGCATTTCTAACAACGTCTAAACCTAGTACTAAATCAAATTGATTTGCAATCATAACCAGTACAAGCATAAAGAATTTTTTCGTTGCACCCTGTACAAATGCTTTAGAACTGTATGCACCTGATACTGTTTTTGTCGAAGTCTTGAAAACAGTTGCCACCACTACACCACTGATATAATCAGTTAATAGAAGTATTAGAAAAATTTGTATCCATGCATCAAAGCCACCTAATAAGGTTGTTAGCATACTACCAAGTACACCAAGCATTGCACATAGATAAGTAAATAAATTCATTTTCAATTTCTAGTTCCTCGCTTTCTATTTGATATATTAAGTATATCGTATACACGTATACTTGTATATAGATATACAAAAATACTTTAACAAGTTGCAAAAAGAAAAGAAAATATTTTGAAAAAAAGCTTGACGATTTTCTATGTTTGGGTGTATAATCAATTATAGAGTTAATTAAATAACGCACACGAAAGCATGAGGTAATTAAATGAAAGAGTTAAAAACAATAAAATTAGTAAAGATTTATAATATCGCTTGGTTACAATTATTATCTGAATTGGAAGGAGAAGAAGAAAGATTTAATGATTTTAGAAAAGAGTATGGAAGAATAAATGCAATTAGTGAACACAGAATCGAATTACTTAAATTACAAATAGAAGAACTTCATGAATCAATACTTGAACTTGAAAAAGAGAATTAATTTAATAGGTTGTCGGTCAACCTTAAACCGTCAGAAAAGAGAATATATGGAAAATTATTTAAACAGATATTTAGGAATGACAATCTTAGAAATTGTAGATTGCAAAGAGGGTTGCTGTGAAGTTGGTTTTATATTTAATGATAGAAAATTAATATTTTCACATTGTCAGGATTGTTGCGAATCAGTTAGATTAATAGACATTATAGGTAATGTTTCAGATTTAATAGGTAAACCTTTAACAATGTGCGAAGAAGTACAAAACTTTGGCGATACAGATAATTATGAATTTTCATACGATGATAGCCACACGTGGACATTTTATAAATTTGCTACCCTTAATGGATATGTAACTTTCAGGTGGTTAGGTGAATTAAATGGATATTATAGCGAAACAGTATATTGTGAGGAAGTAGAACTATGAGTAATTTCAAAGAGCAGTCAGGTAATCAAGAATATTTTAAAAATGCAGGTGATATTTATAAATATGCAGAAAGAGAATATCACATTGTTAAAGGTAGCAGGGGTTGCGGAAAAAGATTGTTTAATATAGGGGCATTAAATAGATTAAATCTAACAGAACTGGAATTAACAACTAACTTGAATCAAGTAACCTTGATTATAAATGACGGTAAGATTATCGACTATGTCGAAGAAAGCTGGTAACATGAAATTATTTAAAGAAAGAAAAGAGAAAAGAGAAGCAGAGAAATTGAAGAAAAGGGAACATGAGGAATGGCAGAAAACACCACACAAGGCAATTGTAACATATGTAATAGCGTATATTGACTTTTATAGTGTACCAACACCCAACGTAATCGCAGATTTTTATGATTGCAAACCTTGTGATTTACTGACAACAATAGAAAAGGAAATCATGAATGAAATCGGTGCTAAATACGTGCATATCCTACACATTCATTTTTTATCAGAAAGTGAGGTATAACAAATGTTAAAGTTTGGTGATAAAGTACAAATGAACTGTACATATGTAGCAGGCAGTAAAATATTACCCGTGGGTATTAAGGCTATTTCCCTTACTCATGACCCTCGCAGTAGGTTGGTAAGAGTTATCTTTGAGGGAACTGATGAAATAGTAGAACTTCCTGACGCTAATTTATTCCTTTTAGATACAGAAAGCAAGCTTCAGGAACTTGAAGCAGAAAACAAGGAATTGAAAAGACGTACCTCTATTGATACAGACAGAATGTCAGAACTATTAAGAGAAGTTGAAAAGGAAAAATCACAAACTAAATTTTACTACAATTTACTTAATGATTCTAGGGAAGTTATTAAAGGCAAAAATCAGGAAATTGACTGCCTTAATATTACTATTAAAGACCAAAGAGGAAAGTTACGGGCATTCATTGATTATCCTGTTAAAGAACGTATGGAATTAGAAAACAAAGAGTTAACCATTCGTGTAGCCTGTTTGTGTGAACATATTGACCATAAGAATGAAACTATAAAAGAATTAAAGGCAACGAATGAAAATATGCTAAATGAAATTGATAACTTAAAAGAGCAGGAATGCAATTTAAGAAAATCACTACTAAATGAGCGTAAGATTGTTGAGGATAAAAAGAAAGATATTGACAGACTGGCTAGTAACATTATTGATCATGTAAATAATGCTATTGAGTATAGGGAGAAAATAAACAGATTGCAGACACAGGTTAATAGTTTTTATGGTGGCAATAAAGCAAAATACTATCCTGATGTTGAATCCAGTTATCCTAAATTAGTTACACGTGTTCATAACTTGGAATATGAAATAAAAGTATTACGGGAACTAGTGAGTTATAATTCAGGAATTCCTGCACCTGCAAGTGAATTTATCGTAAAGAATGTAAAAGACGCATTAAATCAAAAGTATGGTTATACCGTGGATAAATCATGTTTAGGAAATGATATCTATAAAAAGGCTTTTGAAGACGGTAAAAATGAAACAATGAATAATTGTGAAATTGCAATGAAAAATACTGGATGACAACTTTAATCCCCTGCCTGCATTTATTATACTTGATGATATTCGAAAAATTATCAAAACTTTGTGAAAATAATTTAAAAATATGCTTGACGATTTACCTGCTTCGTGATATACTTAAAGAGTAGTAAATAGGAAATAACAACACACGAAAGCAGGTAAACAAATGAAAAATTACAGTAAATTAACTAAAGAAGAAAAATCCTTTATCAAAGCATATGTTAAATTCAGAGGAACACAGGAACAGTTATTTTCTACAGATACAAAATGGCTTGAAAATGATCTCAGAAAAATATTTGATAATAATGACGGTGAACACAGAGAAAAAGTAACAGATTATATCAATGAATTAATTTTAGTTTAGGTAAATGGTTCTACTGGGGTTCAATTCCCCAGTACCTACTCTGATTAGTTTGCCAAATAAAAATTTTAACTTGGGGAGTATCTAATGTAAAATTCTAATCAGTCAAATATTACACAGTGCAGAAAGCACGGAAAGCAGGATTATGGAAAGATTAGTAACAAGAACATTACGTACAACAACGTACAAAGCGGTAAAGGTATCAATCGTGGATTCAAAAGTAAGTCAGCAGGATGTTGAAGTTGTGATTACAGGAAATACAGCAGTCAAAGAAAAGGCAATCTTAAAAGCATTTGAAACAAAGCACGGTGCAGGGCACTATCTTGTAGCAGGTCAGCCACTTATAGCAGAAAAGACCTACGGAATGACAGAAGAATTATTTATGTCACAGGCAAAGGAAATTGTTAAAGCTCCTGCCGCAGTAACCGAAACTAAATAACACAGTCAGTTGAGAGGTAGTAACCCTACTCCTAACTATAAATGTTTCATGTGAAACATTCACAATTTAAAATCCCATAGGGTAGAAAAGAGAAAATTTATTATGTCAAAAGCAATCGTAAACGAAAATCAGGATATCGAAACAAATGACGTTGTTACAGAAAAAACATTTGAAGAAGCAGTTGAATCTTCCGCTACTGCACTTACAGTTGCACCCATACAGGTTTATGAATTAGACGGTAAAGACTTTTGCGGTGAATTAATTTCACAGAGAAAAAGTTATTGCTCATTCATCAGTGATACACCCAAGGGTAAGAAAATTTTATTCAAAGCTTTATCTGATGCAGACTTTAAATTAAAAGAGCAGATAAACAGAGAAATCAGCGTTGTTGATATTTACGTAGAACAGATTACCTTACGCTCTGAAAAAACAGGTGAATTACAGGAAGTTCCTAGAATTGTATTAATTGATATAAATGGAAAATCTTATCAGTGTTGTTCCGTTGGAGTATTTAATTCTATCAAAGCTATCTTCCTTGCATACGGAAAACCTACTTGGTTTCCTGCAATCAAAGTTACACCTTTCTTAAAATCAATCGGTAAAGAAAACAACGTTCTTACCTTGAAACTGGTTGACTAATCATCACACAGGCAGGATAGAAATATCCTGCCTATTTTTCATTAAGAAAGGAAGTGATAAAATGAGTTTAATAACCAAAGGTGGGGTATATTGCGATTTATCCATTTCTACCTATCTTCATAATATACATTATGAAGATAGTGTTTTACATCTTCATTTCAGCAGTAGATTTAATCGTGACAGATACATTGAAAAAGTTCTTGAAAACAGGATTAAAACAAAATTTAATATTGCAGAAAAGAACAACATTACACTAGACACAAATAAAATGGCTGATTTAGTTTTGTATTCAAAAGTTGAAAACAGGGGGTTCTACTGCACGATTAAGGGGGAAACGTTCACATGTCTAAAGAATATAATTTTCGATTTACAACCGCAGACCAAAAGCGATTGTCCAATACAATCAGAGCCTACAACACAAAGTTAACTAAAACTTTGCGTAAGAATTCTGAATATGAAGTATTTCAACCTGAAAAATTAAACGTTCAGAATATACTAAAACAGGCAACAGAACAGAACTGGACTAGGGCAGATTTTAATCGTGAAATTAAATCAGCAGGAAGATACTTAAAGAAAGGTGTGGAACTTCCAACAAAAACAAAAACTGGTGTATGGGTTAGTAAATATGAACTAAGAGAATTTTCAATATTTTCAGCAGTAAACGAACGTAGAAAAACATTAGAAAGAAAAAAGTTTAGTCCTTTAACGGGAACAAAGCATATGATTACTGATAACAACTTAAAGAAAGGTCATGCTATTCCTAAGTCACTGGAAGAATTAAGACGGGGTACACGGGGATATAAAAAGGCTACAAATAAGGGTTATCAATCAGAATCTTACAATGGATATAAAATGAATTATTTAGGAGCTTGTTATAAATATTTAGGCGGTTTTGCAGTAAAAATTGTTGACATATTAAGAAATGTTTCAGGTAAAATAATGTTTGATGCAACGGAAAACGATACACTTAGTATTGAATTTATTTACACTATGAGATTTGCAAAGGACGTAGCAGAACGAATTTACAACACTTGGAAAACTTATTTAAATGGTGGAAGTGATATAGAATGGGAAGATTTAGAAGAATCTGAATACGATGAAGATTTTAAAGCATTACTTAGCGTTTATGATGAAAAAGTCGCAAAACATCAAGAAGAATTAAGCAGAAAACAGACCTAATATGCAGTACGTAGCAGACTACGAAACAACCACCAAGAAAGACGATTGCAGGGTATGGGCTTTTGGAATTGTTGATATTGATGATACAGACGATTTCACATATGCAAATAGTATAGAATCTTTCTTTGACTGGTGCGAAAACTGCAACAATGCGACTGTTTACTTTCATAATCTAAAATTTGACGGTGCTTTTATTATTGATTATTTATTTAGAAATGAATTTAGTTTAATAGAAGATAGAAAACAAAGAGATACAAAAACATTCACAACACTTATTTCTGATATGGGTACTTTTTATTCAATAGAAATTTATTTTGAAGTTAAAGGAAAGCATTCACGGAAAGTTAAAATTTTAAACAGTCTCAATATATTACCCTTTAAAGTTAAAGAGATCGCAAAAGGATTTGGACTTGAAGAATCCAAAGGGGATATTGATTACCATTTAGATAGGCCTATAGGGTGGATAATTACAGATGAAGAAAAGGAATATTTACGTAAAGATTGTGTTATTGTAGCCAAAGCATTAAAGACGTTATTTTCACAGGGTCTTGAAAAAATGACGCAGGGTAGCAATGCACTAGCAGATTATAAGACAACAATTAATAGGGAATTTAGAAAATTATTTCCTTTATTAGATTTTCATGCTGATATCAGAAAATCATATAGGGGGGGTTGGACTTATGCTAATCCAACATTTAAAGGGTTAGATATTAATGAGGGATTAGTATTTGATGTTAATTCATTATATCCTTGGGTAATGTATGAATGCATGTTACCCTATGGTGAGGGTATTTATTATTCAGGAGAATATCAAAAAGATGAATTTTATGACGTTTATATTCAGAATTTATCATGCCAGTTTGAATTAAAGAAAGGATACTTGCCAACATTACAGTTAAAGCACAATCGTTTCTTTGCTGATACAGAATACTGTATTAGTAGTGATGAAAATTTTATTGATTTAACGTTAACATCAGTTGATTTAAAATTGTTCTTAGAACATTACAACGTTTATAATGTTACATACATTCAGGGTTGGAAGTTTAGAAGTACCAATATTTTATTTAAAGATTATATTGACAAATGGATAAAAGTTAAAATTGAATCAACCTTAAACGGTAATGAAGCAATGAGAACACTTGCTAAATTAATGCTAAATGCTTTATACGGAAAGTTTGCTTTAAATCCTAGAGTATGCAGTAAGTATCCAAAGTTTGACGAGATGGACAATCGTGTCAAATATTATAGAGGTCAGGAAGAATTCAGAGAACCAATGTATATGCCGATAGGAACTTTTATAACTTCCTACGCTAGAGAAAAAACAATACGAAGTGCTCAAATATTAATGAATCCTACTAAGCAGTATCCTAACGGAAGATTTTTATATGCTGATACAGACAGTTTACATATTATAGGATTGGAATTACCAAAAGAATTAGAAATATCCCCCACTATACTAGGTGCGTGGAAAATGGAGTTACAATTTACAAGGGCAAGATATTTACGCGCTAAGTGTTATATTGAAGAATTCCTAAATAAGAAACAAGAATTAGAATTAAAAGTAACGATTGCAGGACTTCCAAAAATTGAAGAATCTGAGGAAGATGAAGAAGTAGACGGAGTTTACTCAAGTGTTACGTGGGAAAACTTTCGTCTAGGCTCAACCTACAAAGGAAAGTTACACCCCGTAATCGTTGCAGGTGGTATTGTATTATTGCCTATTGACTATCAGTTGAAAGCGTGATAAAATAAGTAATGGGGTAACTTATGAATTAAATGCAATTTCTCCCAATTGGATACTGGGTGTAAAAGCCACCAATGGGAAAAGTCCTAGTGCGATAGATTGCGATTTATAGGATTGCCCCATAAAACCAAAGAAAGGAATTACAGTATGTGGTACAATGTCAATGAAACACTATCCTATAACGCTTTATGGAATTTCATACTAGGGAATCGTGGTGGTGGTAAAACGTTTGCATTAAAGGAACTGGGTGTAAGAAAATATAAGAAGACAAAAAGACATTTTATTTATATGCGTAGAACAGATGCAGACCTTGAAAAGTGCCTAGACACTTTTTATAAAGACATTCAGGAAAAGAAATTTCCTAATGATAGATTCGAAATAAAGGGCCGTGAATTATATATGAATGATGAACTTGTTTGTTATTTCATTGCCCTGTCAGTATCAGGAAATTTAAAATCTGTTAATTATGATACCGTTGATTTAATTATATATGATGAATTTATTGTTGATACATCAAAGCAGAATCAAAGATATTTAAGGGGTGAAGTAGAAATGTTATTTAATTTCTATGAAACAGTTGCAAGACTTAGGGATAATGTTTTACTTTTCTGCCTTGCAAATACAGTTACAAAAACAAATCCTTACTTTATCAAACTAAAATTATCAACACCTTATCAAAAAGCAATTTGTTGTAAAGATGATAAACTTGTACAAATGGTAGAAGACCCTGACTTTATAAAAGCAAAAGAAGAAAGCAGATTTGGTAAAATAATTGCAGGTACACAATATGCTGAATATGCAATTAAGAATAAATTTCTACTGGATGATACAAACTTTGTAGAAAAGAAAACGAATGAAGCAAGATATATATTTACATTCGTTTATGACGGTGTACAATATGGTGTATGGATTGATTACAATGTAGGTTTAATGTTCGTTAATGATATAGTAGACCCTTGCTGTAGAATGATATATTGTATCTCACAGGCAGACCACAGACCTAATACAATGTTATTAATGTCAAAGCGTAAAGACCCTTATTTAAAAATGTTGCAAGAACAATACGGTTTGGGTAATGTACGATTTAGCGGAATCAATGTTAAAAATATAGTAACAGATATCATTGGAAAAATGGTATAGAAAGGAATAATATGGAAACGAAACCACTCGATTTAAAGTTAGAATCAGGAGAAGTTGTTACCTGCTACTTAATGACAAGTAAGCAGGAGTACTCTACATCAAGAATGTTTGTATGTGAATCAATGCACAATGGAGAAAATTATGATATCTATTCGATATCAGGAAAGTACTATTATAGTAGGTGGTAGAATGAAAATAATTAGATTGATAAAAGATATTATTTTTCTACTGTATTATAAATGGATTCAAGGGTATTGTAGGCATGTTTGTTTTACTTGCGAATGGAAATATGAATGCATAGAACAGTATAAGGAGTGGATAAAATAAATGTGCGTAACTAAATGTCAATGCAACACTTGCAGGAGAAAGAACAATTGTAGTAAATGTTATCATATAGATACTAACCTACCTATTAACTGCAATACAGTGGGTGTAAATAAATGTAAACATCATATCTCATTTAATTATGAGGGAAAGGGTAGCAAATGAAATTAACTAAAATTCTTAATTATATAATTATATACTTTTTGCTTTTGCTAATACTGATTATAAACTGGGCAACATATATGCTAGTGGTGACAGGATAATTATAATTGTAGCCCTGCATTAGTGCTAGTGCTAGTAAGTTCATAGTTAGTGTGTGTACACAACTGAATATTGATGATTAATAGAGTGCCAGTTTTAAGTGATGACCTAGTAATGAAAAGGGGAAATTTAAGACTGGCATTTTGGGCACTATT
>Ga0302167_10000656_pt1 | contig 16227 bp, 19 predicted proteins | sample I_Fen_N1_1_FD_193496 | JGI IMG/M metagenome (GOLD analysis project Ga0302167, IMG submission 193496) | Peat permafrost microbial communities from Stordalen Mire near Abisko, Sweden - I_Fen_N1_1 | ecosystem: Environmental > Terrestrial > Soil > Wetlands > Permafrost | place: Sweden: Abisko...
CTTCCAGAATTAATTCCTTGCCCTGCAGCCAAATTACCTTCATCCTGTAGATACCCAACACTACCATAATAATTCAATTTTCCAAGACTTCCTGAAGCAGAGAAATCATTTGAATTGATAATGCTGGTACGGAAAATTTCTTTGAACCAATCAGTATCAGCTGGGAAATTTGCTCTACTGATAGATCCTGCAGAAGAACCATTGTCATTCATTAATTTTTCATTGTACAATTCAACGTATTGATCTGCATTTACCATTTTAGGAATATTGGTAACCTTTTTAATACCTAAATAGGAATTAACATTAAAAACAGGTTTTCCTTTTCCACTCTTAGTTTTAATAATTACAGCTCCATTTGCAGCTTTAGCTCCAAAAATTGCCAAACTTGAAGGATCTTTCAAAATACTCATCGATTCGATGTCCTGAGGATTAAGGAAAGAAATATCTTCCGTTAACATTCCATCAACAATGAAAACTGTATTACCAGACAAAGATCCAACCCCTCTAATATCCACCCTAGGAGATCCACCTGGTGTACCCGATGTCACAACATTTACTCCAGCCAATTTTCCCTGCACAGAGTTTAGTGGGTTTGCATTTGGTTTATCTGCAAGATCTTTTGCAGAAACAAGACCAATACTTCCGGTAACATTTTCTTTTTTCTGAGATCCATATCCAATCATCACTACTTCCTCGATCTTCTGCTCTTTCAGAGTATCTTTTTTGGGAGTAGTCTGCGCATTGACATTCATACCAAAGTATAGAACAGCAATGAGACATGAATACTTTAAATCACTTTGTTTCATATAGTTTCAATTTATTTGTACAATCAATTATTTATAAAAAGATTTTCGGTCTTTTTACCATCTTTGTTTGAGCCGTTTCGTATTTCTCAAAAAAAGACATTAGCCAAAATTATAAAAATATATGTTACATAGTTAATTTTTCTTAAAAATTCTGAAAATTAACAACAAATCAATATTAAGAATAAGTAATAATAGAATTCAATACTATTTTATTAAATATAATCTCATATTAAGAAAAAAAATGCAATCGATTTACCATTACCTTATCATAAAAAACGTCCCAATTTATGCAGTTATATTTAAAATTTTGTTAGACAGAGAATACTAGCTAAATTTGGCTCAGAATTTGAGAATGTTAAAGATTAATAAAAAATAAATGAAAAAATATATCATAGCAGCTGCTTTAATCATTGGTACCGGCGCAGTTATCAATACAACCATGCAGTCTTGCACTACTTTAGCAACTACCGATTTGGGGCTTTCTGTTATTAAAAAGCTTTTATTAAACGGTATTAATAAAGGAATGGGAATTTATGGTAACAAAGATGCCTTTTTGCAGAACAATTTGGTTGACAAAGCATTACCAAAAGAGTTGAGAGATATTAATTCTACTTTAGAAAAAATTGCTCCGTCATTGGTTGCCAAAGAGAAAGATTATATTGCTCAGGCAGCTTCATATACCGTGAATGTCTCAAGACCTATTTTAGAAGGCGCTGTGAATAGCTTAAGCGCTCAAGATGTTACAAGAATTATCCAGGGAACTACTGCAACGCAAATATTGAAGGAAAAAACTCAACAACAATTGGTGGCAGCGATTATGCCTAAGGTTGACGAACAATTGAACCAATACGGTATCGTTAAAACGATCAATACGGCTTTATCAGGAAATAATTTATTAGGAAGTCTGCTTGGAGGAAATAAAAATACAGTAAGCTCGGGAGGTTTAAGTCAGTTGGCTTCCGAACAGATGGTCAATGGGTTATTCAATATCATTGAAGATTACGAGCATCAGAACTCTAAGGCTCTTTTAGAACCTCTTGGAAAATAGAAAAAATTTCGCTATATTTATATATAAAATTAAAATTTGCAGATGGATATATTACAAGGAAATCAACACGCAAACCCTGAGGAATTCTACAATTCTTTGAGGGAAAAGCTGGAAGATCATCATGATTTTCCGGAAGATTATTTATTTAAATTCATAATCCCAACTGATCAGTCTAAACTTACTGAAATTTACAGAGTTTTTGATGGAATCAAATTTACACTGGGAAACCGCGAAAGTAAAAATGGAAAATATACTGCCTGCAATATCAATGCATTTGTTTTAGATGCTCATCAGGTCGTTAAAATTTATAAAGAAGTCGCAAAAATAGAAGGAGTAATTCTTCTTTAAAAAGTAAAAAAGTCAGCATAACGCTGACTTTTTGTTTATATTTTTAATGTTAATGTAAAAATTACTTTTCGATAAAAAACTTTACGTTATCAATTGGTCTTCCCAGCATTGCAACAGAACCTTTTATTAAGATTGGTCTTTGTATTAATGATGGATTTTCAGATAAAATTTTGATCCATTCTTCTTCAGAATAATTCTTATTGGCAAAATTATCCATGTATAATTTTTCAGTCTTACGGATGATATGAAAAACGCTTTGATTAAGCTTTTTCAAGACCGTTTTAATTTCCAAAATGCTTAGTGGATCTTCAGTCATATTGATGATCTCAAACGGCACTCCATTCTCATCCAAATACTCTAAAACAGCATTTGATTTTGAACAACTTCCATTATGTAAAACCTTAACTAACATTTTATTTGTATTTAAAAAATTAAACTTTAGTCTACCAAATTTAGTAACAAATCAAGTTACGGGACTCTTAATTAATGATAAATAAATGTTAAAACAATCCGTTCAGCTCTGCTTCTATCTTTTCAAGGATAAATCCGAAATCTTCCGGTTTTTCAACAAAATCAAGATCATCAACTTCGATAATTAAAAGCTTACCTTCCGTATAACTCGAGATCCATTTTTCGTATTTCTGATTCAGTTTTGAAAGATATTCAATGCTGATTGATGCTTCATATTCTCTTCCTCTTTTGTAGATTTTTTTAACCAAATTAGGAACATCAGATTTCAGATAAATCAATAAATCTGGTGCTGAAACAAAATTTTTCATCAAATCGAAAACAGAAATATAATTATTAAAATCTCTGGTCGATAGAAGATTCATATCATTTAAGTTTTCTGCAAAAATGTGAGCATCTTCATAAATCGTACGATCCTGGATAATGTTTTTCCCACTCTCTCTGATCTCCTTCACCTGGCGGAATCTGCTTCCCAAAAAATAAATTTGTAACGCAAAACTCCACTTGCTCATATCTGCGTAAAAATCCTCCAGATAAGGATTGTGATCTACATCCTCAAATTGCGCATCCCATCCGTAATGCTTTGAAAGCAAGGTCGTTAATGTAGTTTTTCCTGCTCCAATATTCCCTGTAACTGCAATATGCATATTTTCCCTTAATGTTTTACTGTTTAATTGCTTTTATCACTAAATACCAAACTTCTGAACTTCGGAAATCTCATTGATCAGTTTCTCTAAATTCTCTCCTGCAGGTTGTTCCGAAGATCCATCATTAGATTTTTCTTCACTTTTTCCTACAGGCTGATCCGTTGATTTTTTCTCTGGTTCAGGTTCTGTTTGCAACTTAGTTTCTTTACTTTTTTCGAGGTTGTAAAGATAAAGGTTGTTGGCTTTGATTTCAAAATAAGAAAGGGTATTTTTATCCACAATTTGAGCATCGGGATCTTCAAAAATTTTCACCATTTCTTTTTCCGGAATGTATTTTAAAATCGAATTATTAGTAATCACTAAAATAAATTCATTCTCTCTTCTGAAACGCTTCCCATTTTCAATCGGAGCTTCAAAGAGTTTTTCAAATTTAAAAGTGTATATCCTGATTTGTTTTTTAGTTAAAATGTAGATCTTATTTTCAAAAACCATCAAGTCCATCAAGTCATCAAAACTTGCATCAAAAGGATAAGAATTTATCGTCGTTTCATTTCTGAAATTATACTGAATCAATCGCTTCATGCTATCATCCAACAACCATAATTGTTGAAGATCTTCTGCGTAAGCCATTCTTATAAATCCGAATTTCTGTTTAAAATCTACTTTCTGAATTTCATTAAGATTTTGATCTACAAACTTCATTTCCTGAGCGTTTTCAGAAAAGAAAGCAATACTCAACGGATTCTGGACATTCTGAACTTTAAAAGGAACCGTAAACATCAGTTTTCCAAGCTGTTTGCCTAAAGAATCATACTTTGTAAAACTGAAATCCTTGTTTTTATAAATGTATAGGTTTCCATAATCATCGGCAAGCATATCTTTTGCCTCTTTCAACTTTAGGGTATCAAAAGGAATAGATTTCTGTGCAGACAATGAACAGAATAGGAAAATCAATAATAAGTTTAATAATTTCAAAAGTTCTTTTTTCTAAGATAAGATTTTGTAGACACTACCAATTTACATACTTTATTTTATTCAAATTGAAATTGTTGCTTATTTAATCGCAACTTCATAAATTTTAGACCATTTTTTACCTGTAATCAGCATATTATCACCTTTAAAAGCGATACCGTTTAAAACACGTTCACTATCGTTTTGTGCATTTTCTTCGGTGATTTTCGTAAAGTCAAATTTACCAACTGTTTCTCCGGTTGCAGGGTTTATTTTTAAAATAATCGGCTGATGCCAAACATTGGCATAGATAAATCCGTTGTGATATTCCAGTTCATTGATCTGGTTATAAATATCTTTATATCCACCAACCGGAACGGTTTTCACGACTTTTGAAGGATCATTAACATCCAAAAAATACAGATTATTTGAACCATCATCTGCAATAAGATTTTTCCCGTCATAAGTCAATCCCCAACCTTCTCCAAACTCATTAGGCAAAGGAAATTCCGAGATTTTCTTCAAGGTATTTTTATCGTATACAAAACCTTTTTTATTCTGATAGGTCAACTGATAAATTTTATCCCCAGCAATCGCACAACCTTCTGAAAAAATATCGGCAGGCTGTTTCTCCGTAATAATCGGAGTCGTAGTTCCCAAGGTATATTTTATCAACTGAGAAGCATTGGCCAAGCCGTCACTTTCATAAATGGTATTTCCTTCAATAAGAAATCCTTCAACAAAATTATTAGGATCGTGAGGGTATTCTTTGATAATCTCGTAGGAAATATTTTGCTCTGGAGTTTTCGAAAATACATTAATTGTTGCATCTTGATTTAATGTTTCGCCCCCTTTTGTTTTGATGTTAAAAGTGACTTCATTATCTCCGAATACAAAAAATTTAGGATCAATCGTTAAATCAGACGTTTCTTTTTCTCCGAAGCTGATACTTATACTTTCGGCATTTTCTGTAACATCTTTTGGAAGTTGTAGTTTATCCCCAAAATGATAGCCCTTAGTTTCCATTGAGTTGTTATAATCACTTAAACTTCCCAATATTTCCTTGTCTTTATTACAAGAAATTAATGACAAAACCGCTGCAAAACCAATTATTATATTTCTTTTCATTGATGATCTAAATATGTTTCAAAAATAGGGAATTTATTGCTTAAATTAGGTTTTGGCTAAAGCCGATTTGACTGATGTTATATAAAAAAACGGGCTAAAGCCCGTTTCTATTGATGTGTTAATATCAAATTTTATTTTCTAAAAGTTACTTTACAGCAACTTCATAAATTTTAGACCAGTTTTTACCTGTTACCAACATGTTTTCACCTTTGAAAGCAATTCCGTTCAATACATCATCGCTTCCTTTCGTATTTTGTTTTGCAATATCTGTAAAATCAAATGTCCCGACTACTTCTCCGTTTTCAGGATTAATTTTTAGAATAATTGGTTTCTGCCAAACGTTTGCATAAATAAATCCATTGTGGAATTCAAGCTCATTCAACTGATCGTAAGCCTGAGAGCTTCCTGCAACAGCAATATATTTTACCAATTTTGTAGGATTATTCGGGTCAAGGAAATACAATAATTTACTTCCGTCTGATGCAATAAGATTTTTACCGTCATACGTTAATCCCCAGCCTTCTCCCAACACGTTCGGATACGCAAAGCTTGATAATAATTTTAACGAATTTTTATCATAAACATACCCTTTTTTGCTCTGCCACGTTAATTGGTAAATTTTATCCCCAACAATTGTACTTCCTTCAGAAAAATCTTCCGGAGCCTGTTTTGTAGAAGCAAGAGGAGTTGTAGTTCCCAATGTATATTTTAAAATCTGTGAAGAACCGTTTTGTCCGTCACTTTCGTAGATTGTATTTCCTTCAACCTGAAAACCTTGTACGAAGTTTTTAGGATCGTGAGGATATTCGGCTATAATTTGATATGAGATTTTTTTCTCAGGATTTTTAGCAAAAACATTGATTGTTGCATCCTGATTCAGGGTTTCACCACCTTTTGTTTTGATATTAAAAGTTACTGCATTATCTCCTAAAGTAAAGAATTTAGGATCAATTGTTAAGTTTGAAGTTTCTTTATCTCCGAAACTGATCGTAACGTTTTCTGCATTTTCTGCAACATCTTTTGGAAGCTCCAGTTTATCACCAAAATGATAACCTTTAGTTTCCATAGAGTTATTATAATCGTTTAAGCTGTTCAGAATTTTTTCATCTTTGTTACAAGATGTCAAGAACAAAATTGCTGCAAAACCTGCAATTATATTTTTTTTCATTGAATTTCTAAATATTTCCCCAAAAATAGCAAATTTTATTCCGCTTTGCTAATAGTTATAACATTCCTAAAAAGGAAATTGTCATTCTAAAAAATCTTTACAACTTAATAGTTAGCTTTGATTCTTTCAAAATGACAAAAAATTATCTTTAAATTAAATTTTAAATCTATTTCTCCAAATATTGTCTTAAACTTTGCCCGATGATTCCGTTCCAGCCTTCTGTGAAACTTTCTCGAGAAAAATTTTCACCTAAATCGTTAAAAGCTTCAATATTTTCATGAATCAATGTAACGATTGTTTCTTTATCATCAGGTTGAATTTCCCAAGTCACAACGCTTCTTCCATTTGAAAATTCAGGATAAGTCCAGGAATGTTTTACTTTCTGATGTGGAATAATTTCTAAAATATCTCCCTGATGATGATATTTTTTCTCATCTCCGGGTTCGTAGAAATTAAACTGTTTTCCAACTTCCAATTCAAAATCCGGAATATCAAAATACCAGTTTTTCATTTCGTCTTTATTCGTTAATGCCTTCCAAACCTTTTCGATCGGAGCATTTATTTTAAACTGAACGGTGATTGGTGTACTCATATTCTTTTAATTTTTCATTTAATGGGCAAATCCTGTGATCTTTGCTTCATCAAAATCCAGTTGCATTTCGATGGTTCTCATCACATGATCATCAAATATTTTTTCACGTTTCATACGGTGAAGTTCATTTCTCTGCGCCTGAATAATTTGTCTTAAAACATCTTTATTTTCATTCATCGCAGTAACGTAGTCTCCGGTGGACGCCATGCAATTGGCTTTATCGGTCATCATCATCATTTCATTTTCAAGTCTATGTTTTTGATGACGCACCAAACTGTTTGTTTCTGCCAATCCTGAAAAATCATTATCTAGTTTATGTAAAGCCGTTTCCTTTAACTTTTTCATTAAAATAACTTCCTGCTTTTCTTCTGGAAGCTCACTTCCGGCATCACTTACTTTTAATAATTTTAAAATCGGCGACAATAACAATCCTTGTCCGACCAACGTAATTAATATTATAACGAAAGTTACGAACAAAATGATATTCCGATGTGGAAAAGCTTCGCCATTTGGTAAAAATGCCGGAATTGAAAGTGCCGCAGCCAAAGAAACGACACCTCGCATTGCTGCAAAACTTATGATGAAAGGCTCCTTCCAGTCGGGCTTTGGGACTTTTAACCTTAATTCTTTCGAACAAAGCCTTGGAAAATACATTAAGGCATAACTGTAAATAACTCTTGTTAAAACAATTGCTCCTCCGATCACAACACTGTAAAAAATACCTTCTGAAATGGTGTAATCTTTCATTGCGGCCACGACAATTGGTAATTCAAGGCCGATAAGAATGAAAATTATGGTGTTCATCAAGAAAATCAGGACACTCCAAACGTTTCCGGATTGGATTCTCGAAGTATGGCTCAAATAACAATGCGAATTATAAGACATCAATAAACCTCCGGCAACCACCGCCAACACTCCTGAAAAATGGAAATGTTCCGCGCCAACATACATGATGTAAGGAACAATCAACGTAATCACCGTATCAATATTCGAATTTGACGGAATAAGTCTTAAAAATGCTCCAAATAAAAATCCTGCGGCCACTCCTATAGCAATTCCTCCAACCGCCATTGTGAAGAAATCCTGAACCGCTTCTCTGAATACAAACTGCCCTGAAATCACTGCAGCCAAAGCAAATTTAAATACAATTAAACTCGATGCATCGTTGATCAAACTTTCTCCTTCCAAAATACTTGTGATCTTTTTAGGAATTTTCACATGTTTTAAAACAGAAGTTGCTGCTACAGCATCTGGCGGAGAATTTACACCTCCCAACAAGAATCCCATCGCAACCGTAAGTCCCGGAATTATTGATGAAGAAAGGTAAGCTACAACAATTGAGGTAAGAAAAACCAATCCAAAAGCCATCGAAAAAATCTGCTTTCTCCATTTATGAAAATCCTGCCATGAGGTAAACCATGCGGCTTCAAATAAAATTGGAGGTAAGAAGATTAGGAAAACCAAATCGGGCTCTATTTCAATATGTGGCATTCCCGGAACCAGGCTTATCAATAAACCTGCAATCACTAAAAAGATGGGATAAGCCACTCTTAGTTTTTGCCCGATCATTACCAATATCATCACAGATAATAAGACTGCGATGGATATGATGACGTAAGTGTGAATCATTTATTTTTGTTTTTTTAGTGTTATATTTTGTTGGTTAATCGCAAAGGCGCGAAGGGTTTTATTTTAAGTAATATTTAAGGCGCAAGGATTTTATCTTCGATAAAATTTAATTCTGTTTAAATTAAAACCACTTTTCACTGCTGTTATTAACTCAATTATTTTTTAAAGTACAATATTATTTTTCGGAACAATTGCAGGCGGAAGATCAGATTCATCCAGCATATCTCTCATATCGATCTCAATCGTACGGCTGATCTGTGTAATTGGGACATCGTTCGGGCTGCCTTCAAATGGATTGACAGAGGCCTCTCCTACGCTATCCAATGTATGAAAACACCAAGTTACCAAAAGTGAAAACGGAATATTAAACCAAACCGTAAAGCCTTCAACAATAGTTCCGTCGCCCAGTTTATCAAATTCTTTTAATAATCCGAAAGGCACAAAAACAATGAATAACAGCAATAAATAAGTCGTAATCGAAGAAAAATTTCTTGGATAAGGAAAGTTTTTAATTCTCTCCGCTTTTCCCTGATTATCTGTAAATTTTACTAATTGCTGATTGATCTGCGTCCATCGAAAATCATTAATTTCTCCTTTTGAATAAATTTCTGACAATTCTTTGCTCTGACTTGCCATCAACTGTGTCGCTCTGTTTTTCTTGCTTAAAATATATTGAAGCTCTGATTCTGAAAGGTACTTTTTCAACTCATCATCCAGCTTAGAAAGCCTTTCCGGAATGTCATATTTTTTTGAATATTCGTCAAATTGTGCGGTACTCATATTTTCCCAAGCTCTTGATTCACGAAGCTGAAAACGAAGCGCAGTGAGCCATGCGTAATGACGCAAGAACATTTCTTTCACTTTCTTCGGATCTTTTCCCGAAAGAGCATCTCTCAAAATATATCCAAAACTTCGGCTGTCGTTGATGATCGCACCATAAATCTGTCTCGCTTCCCAAAGTCGGCTGTAACTCGCATTGTTTTTAAAACCAACAATAAAAGCAACCGCAGTGCCCATGATCGCGATCGGCTGCCACGGAACATACAGAAATTTCCATCCGAAGAAATATAATACCGTCGGAATTGCCGCTAAAATGGCTAAACAATAGATACTTCTTCTTGTCCAGACTATAAATTCAACTGCTCCAAATTTTTTTCCTGAGTGCATACGTGTTTTTTGTGTTTTAGTTTTTAATTTTTGTTGAATGGAATATTGTTGTAAAAACCAATCTGAACTTGTCCGCGGTTTTTGTTTTCCTGAATCTGATTCATATAACCTGCTTCAATTCTCAGATTTTTATTGATAACATACCCCAAGGCTCCATAGACTCTATTTCTGTCGAAAGTAGGGCTGTTTAAATTTAAGAAAATCTCGTTATAAACAGATCCGTAAAAAGTTTTTGGGAGCATTTCTTTGTTATTAATCGGGATATTTAATCCTAATAAATAACGGAATCTCATCCTAAAATCGTCTTGTAGAAAGCGTTCTTCCAAACGGTAACGGTGCTGCAGAGAGAATCTTCCGAACTTCTGTTTTGTGATATATTGCTGGAAAATTCGGTGTTCGATATTTTCCTTTTTTTCACCATTTACATAGGGTTGACTTAAAATAAAACCATAACCTAACAAAACATTGTTATTATTTTCCGTTAAATCATACCCAATTCCGGTACGAATTAAAAGCTGTTCTAAATCTCCGATCCCATCAAAATTACGATATTGGATCTCGTTATGAAAGTTTAATTTTTTACTGATTCTATTGTTTCCAAAATACATATACCAAGCTCCAAGATCACTTTTCTGAGCAAAGGATTTTACTGCTCCCAAAGTGAAAATAATCAGAGCCAGTGACTTTAAAATCTTCATAATTTATTCTTTTACATTTTATTTTTAGAAAAATAGTTTATTACTATTATCTATCACAATTTAAAAAGTGATTTCGATTATCAATAATAAGCAAAAAAAATATTTTATGAAAATTTATCTTTTTAGTTTAAGTTTTAAATAAAAAGCCTTTTTAAAACTAAATAAGAGTCTTAACCACAAAAGATACAAAAGCCATGAATGATTTAAGATTTAGCTGTTTTGAAAACATAAAGCTCTCAAAAGAATAAAATCAAAGATTTTTAAAGCTAATGTGGTCTTATTTGCGATCTATTGGTTAACTTAAAATACTAATGTGTTAATCTTTTGTTGCTTTTGTGGTTAAAATAAAAGGTTTAAATAAGTTCAAAATTATACCGCTGGAATCTGTTCAACAAGGATATTATTTTCAACCTTATCAAAATAAGTACAGGTCATTGTGTTGAGATCCATTTTCCAACCTTCTACTCCGTTTTCTGCGCAGTCTTTACAGAAAGTTAAATAATCTGTTCCTCCCTGTTGGTGAAGTTTTAATCTTGATTTAAAATTTTCAAGGTTTACATTTTCAGAAATGGTTAAAACATCATATTTATTTCCGGTAGTATCTGATTGGTTTTCCTGATCAAAATACTCTGTATTTCCATCCGAAACATAAACGATATAATGAGAAACTCCTCTGTTTTTAATAGCCTGAATGTATGTTGGAAAATCAGCTCCGCTTTTTACTTTTCGGTGTTCTGCTTTGATTTCTTCGATTGTGAATTTCATTGTTTTTTGTTTTTTTATTTTAACGCAAAGGGCGCAAAGTTTTTTTTAATTAGTATTGAGAATATTTTAAGTTCGCAAAGGCGTTTCACTTAGCAAAGATTTAAAGTATCAAGTTATATTGTCTTAAAAGCTTTAAAATCTAAACCCTAATTCCTGCAACCTAATCCCTTACCTCAAATTTAGAAATTTTTGGAATGCAAATGTATCATAAAATAAAAACCGACAGAACGATCTGCCGGTTATTTTTACCTCTGCTTCATATACAAGATATGAATATTAAGGGTGTTGTTGCATTTTAGCAGGATCGTCATAATTTACCATCCAGTTGATGCCGAATTTATCGGTAAACATTCCGAAATAAGCTCCCCAGAAAGTATCTGCCATCGCCATTGTTACCAATCCGCCCGCAGAAAGTCCCGCGAATAATTTATCTGCTTCCTCTTTTGAATCTGCATTAATAGAAATTGAGAAGTTGTTTCCCGCTTTAAATTGAGAAACCCAATCGCAACCCGCGTCGCTTCCCATTAAAGTTGTTTCCTTAGAAATCGGAAGAGAAACGTGCATGATTTTGTCTTTATCTTCTTCTTTCGCTTCCTGCCCTTCCATTGGAGGCATTTCTCCGAAAGTTCCGATGTAAGGATATTCTCCTCCGAAAACAGATTTGTAAAAATCAAATGCTTCTTTACAATTCCCGTTAAATGTTAAATAAACGTTTACTGATGCCATAATGTGTGCTTTTTTTTAAAATTATAGTTTAGTTTTATTTTTATCTTTAAACACGAATAATACTAATATTTTAAGCGCTAATATTCACAAATAAAATTAGTGCCATTTGTGAAAAGAATTTGTGTTATTCGTGTTTAAATATTTTATTTTGATTTAAGCTAAAAGCTATGGTTTCTCAGACATTTCTTTTAGTTGAGAAAGTCCTTTCTCGTAATCTTTTCCAATTGCATCTTCCATATTCATAAACATTTTCATTACTGTAAAAGGATACGGAATTTTTGAAGTAAATCCCCACGTTGCCTTGCTTCCACTTCCTTCCGGAACTACGGTTACATAAGCGTGAGCTTCACTTTCGTAAGGAGTTAAGAATTTAATATCTGTATCAATTCTTTTTTTGACTGCATCTACTTTTTTCACTTCCTGACAGCCTTTTCCTGCTTCATCTTTTTTGCTGTCCCAACATACTTTTTCTCCCGGCTGTCCTGTTGTTCCTGTCCAATCCTTTTTCATATTTGGATCAAGATGATTCCAAGGACTCCATTGATCCATTGATTTTAAAGTATTGGTATTTTGCCATACTTTTTCAACGGGAGCATTGATGGAAATTGATTTTTCATAATTACAGTCACCCGAAATAAATGCTGCGAGAATCAGCCAAAAAATCAGGATTGAAGCTAAAACTATTGCAATTCCTTTTAAAATTTTCATATCATTTGTTTTTTATGTTTACCTGTGTTGATCAATCAAAATCATATTTCCATCAGGATCTTTCAGGAAAATATGTTCAGGGCCGGAGGTTGTTTCGTTTGCTTCTTTATCAAGCTGAACCCCGTTTTCTTTTAAATGTTTCTGAATTTCACGAACATCATTAAAAGCTTCCAGATTCTGAGCATTCTGATCCCAACCCGGATTGAAAGTAAGCATATTTCCATCAAACATAGCCTGAAAAAGACCAATAAGATGTTCCTCATTTTTCATAATGAGATAATTTTGCTCCGTACTTCCTGCCATAGTGCTGAAGCCTAGTTTTTCATAAAAATCTTTAGACTTTTGAAGATCTTTTACACTTAAACTTATCGAAAATGCTCCTAATTTCATATTATATTTTTTTATTTAAAGCCAATTTATATCCTACTAAAACCAGTCCCCAAACTGCAATTCCAAGAACCCAAAACCAAATCGGAGTGGGTAGAATATACATCATGTAAATACTTTGAAGTAAGAAAATAACTCCACAAATAACAGCATATGTTTTTCTGCCGTCACCAGCAATTTTTGTCGCAGAAAAGCCGGCAATCAAAGATGCCAAAGCATAGCCAAGAATAACAAAAAGCAATGCCATAATTGGTGCTGTTTCCACATATTGTTTCAAGGCTTCCATATCATTGTTGTTCATTCCCGCAGGTCGTGGAAATAGATAATGCCCCAGTTTTTCAACAATAGTGATGGTTACAACGCCAAAGAAAAGCCCTCCAAGAACGGCTAAAATTCTTCTGAACATGATTATTGATTTTTTAAACGTGTTTTAAAATCTAATGTCCCGTCATAGCTCTTCCAATCACCGATGAAATCGATGTATTGAGCTTCGATCTTTTCAGTAGCTTTATTCCAATTGAAAGTATATATGAACTTACCTTTGAAAACTCCGGAATGTTTTCCTTTCTTTTCTTCAACAAGCTCATATTCACCATAGATCGTGCTTTTTTTCTTACCGTCTTTGTATTTGGTGATCGTTAAATTACCTTCAAATTTCGTGTAGTTTTTATCAACAAGAGAATATCCTGAAACAAGATATTGTTGATCATTTTTCTTATTCTGTTCTGAGGTATTGATTTTAAGTTTAATTTCCTGTTTATCGCTTCCAATTGTTCCCGTGTAGGGTTTACTGTCGTTTAACCAAACATTGGAAATATTCGGCATTTGGGATAATGCGAAATTGGAAACGAGAATGAGGAGTAATAAAAGTTTTTTCATGTGTGTATTTAATTTGTGTTAAACTCCGAATTGCGACAAATGGTGATTCAAATGTTTTGCAAACATGTTATTCCATTCGTCAGAATTTAATTTTCCGAAAGAAAAAGATTCTTTACCATCGAAAGCAGAAGCCCCCAATTGCTGTGTTTTTTGGATATAACCAATTAATCTTTTCTTTTCTTCACCAAAATTCTTTCTTCCTGAAACCAAAAACTGTGGAGAAGTAGGAGAATCTCTCGGATATGCTTTTTCACCTACCACTTTAGGCTTTACAAATCTTTTTAAAATAAATTTTGCAATTGCTCCCGGTTTTTTATGTTTTTCTGGTTCGTATACCATTTCGTAGGTTATACAACAGTGAGCCAACATCTGATCAACAGTCATTTTCCCCCACAAACCGTGAGTATCTTCAATCAATTTATTTATTCTATCAATGTAATTCTGAGCGTCTTTTGCGTCAAATACGTTTTCCATCTTTTTCTAATTGTTAAAAAACAAATATATCAGTTTTTTTTCATCATTTTACACCTATTAAAAAAAAGGATGTAAACAACTATCAAATAGAAAGTTATGAGTTTAAAATCTTAAGTTCTAAATTATTGATTATGAATGATAAATCGGTAAAATTTAAATTTTAAAAGGTAAATTATTGATCAAAATCTTCAACAGAATTTTCTTTACTTTCCACTTCCGGTTTTATGTATCTGAACGTCAACCAAAGTTTGATTTTAAGAGCGATCCAGCCTAAAATGGCATAGACGATTAAGAGAATTAATAAATGATTTAAGTAAGGAAAAGTAAGCTCTACAGAGCCTTTTTGAATTAATAAAATTTTAAAAGCCTGCAAAAATGGAGTCAATGGAATAATATTCGCCAAAAACTGGACAAATGTCGGCATCGCGCTCAAAGGCCAAGTAAATCCACTGATGATAAAAGCCGGAGAAGCAATAACCATCAGGATTTGAGTTACTTTTAAAGCATCAGGAATTAAAATACTGATCAACACTCCCAAAAATGAAGCTGAACCTACAAAAACAGCAGTCAAAATGATAAAATTAAATATTCCTTCAGGCATTGGAACCTTGAAAATCATGTGCATGAAATAATAAATTCCAACAATTAGAATTGAAAATACCCAGATAGGAATTACCTTAATCAACATTGTCGGGAACGCCCATTTTCTCATTTTAGAATATTCTTTAACAAAAGATCCGCCTTGAAATTCTGCTGCGAAACTTACCGCCATTGCCAATAAAATGACCTGCTGTAAAACCACCGCTAACATCGCCGGCCACATGAAAATCAAATAATTACTGGTCGTATTGAAAAGTGTGATATAATTGGTTTTAAAAGGTTCGTATTGAGTCGCTGCTTTTGAAGCGGGCATTCCGGTTTTTTGAAGGGCTTTCATGGAAGCTCCGGCAGAGAATGTTCCAATCGTAAGCTGAAGTCCTTTTGTTGCGAAATTGGCCGTTAAAACGTTTCCTGTGTTGATGTATACATTAACCTCTGGATATTTTTTCTGCAACATATCGCCCTCAAATTTTGATGGGATGATTACAACTGCGGCCGCTTCATATTTGATGACCTCATCTTTAATGCTAATCGGTTCCTGCAAATATCGGATGACTTTGATGCTTTTATTATCTTCCAACATTTCTGTTAATTGGTTTGATAGTGGCGTATTATCTCTATCAATGATCAAAACAGGTGTATTTTCAACTTTTCCGCTTTTGTAGACGAAACCCAATAATGTGGCATAGAAAACCGGCGCCAGAAAGAAGACGGTTCTTAATGTCGAATTGCCGATAAACAGCTTGAATTCTCGTTGTAAAAGTCGGAAAAATTCTTTCATAATTATTTCAGGATAACATTAGCATTTACCAGAATACTTTTAGCTTTATTCATATCCTTTGGCTTGACTTTTATTTCGTAGATCGCATCCTGCAACTGATAATCGGGATAAGCTGTGGTAATATCAGCATACCTTGTCAATTGTTTAATGTACAAAATAGTTCCCTCTAAATTTTCTTTATTGTAAACAACCTGCAGATTGACAGCCTGCCCTTTTTTATATTTTGAAATCTCACTTTCAGGAATGGTAAATCTGAA
>Ga0302167_10000658_pt1 | contig 16185 bp, 12 predicted proteins | sample I_Fen_N1_1_FD_193496 | JGI IMG/M metagenome (GOLD analysis project Ga0302167, IMG submission 193496) | Peat permafrost microbial communities from Stordalen Mire near Abisko, Sweden - I_Fen_N1_1 | ecosystem: Environmental > Terrestrial > Soil > Wetlands > Permafrost | place: Sweden: Abisko...
TTTTTGCTGTAGGATTCAGTTTGTTTAATATGATTGGACAACTAGTGACTTTACTTGCAGTTATATTTTTGTCCGGATGGTTATCCGGAATATTCGGGAAACGCAACGTTTTTATTGTTTGTCTGGCACTTACCGCCTTGTCAACTGCTCTGTTCTTTATTGTCCCAACCGATAATATCGGAATGATATTTATCATTAATATCTTGAAAAGTTTGGCTTATGCTCCTACCATTCCTTTACTTTGGGCTATGATGGGCGATGTGGCCGATCACTCGGAGTGGATTAATAATCGTCGTGCTACAGGTTTTGTTTTTGCAGGTATCGTATTTGCTCTGAAAGCCGGACTTGGCATAGGTGGTGCTATTTGCGGTAGCATTATTGACTCATTTGGTTTTGTCCCTAATGCAGTTCAAAGTGCTTCGGCTATTGTAGGAATACGGCTTACAGCTAGTGTAATTCCGGCGGTAACATTCTCTATCGGTGTTATAGCTTTGTTTTTCTACCCCATTACAAAAAGCCTGAATGAGAAACTTCAAGGGGAATTAGCCGAACGTAGAAGTAAGAATAACGACTGAGAAATAAGCTCTTGATATTTTAATTTGAACTAAATGATGGAATATAGGAAATTGCAGAGATTGAGGCTTATCGTATGCTTGTTTGTGAGTTTATCTGTAAGTTGCAAAATCGCCGCAAAATCACAACCCTCTTTAAAAGACGCTTTAAAAAATAAGTTTCTGATTGGAGTTGCCATCAATACCGATCAGGTGTCGGGAAAAGATTCAGCTGCTCTCCGGGTTATCAAACAACAATTTAACTCGGTGGTAGCCGAAAACTGTATGAAGAGTGAAGAAATTCAGCCGCAAGAAGGTGAATTCGATTTTACGAAATCCGATCAGTTTGTTGATTTTGGTCAGAAGAATCATATGTTTATCATTGGTCATACGCTTATATGGCATTCTCAGGCTCCTGCATGGCTATTTGTAGGTAAAGATGGTAAAGACGTTTCGCGTGAGGTACTGATAGAACGCATGAGAAAACACATCACTACACTTGTAGGCCGTTACAAAGGCCGTGTTCAGGGCTGGGATGTGGTGAATGAAGCTATCAATGATGACGGTTCGTTTCGTGAGAGTAAGTTTTATAAAATAATAGGCGAAGACTATATTTCATTGGCTTTTAAGTTTGCTCATGAAGCTGACCCTAAAGCCCAGTTGTACTACAACGACTATTCAATGGCACATCCGGGAAAAAGAGCCGGAGTTGTGAGCCTGATAAAAAAGCTTCAAAATTCCGGTATAAAAGTAGACGGAATTGGTATGCAGGGACATTTGACGATGGACTTTCCGACGATTGTGGAAGAAGAAAAAAGTATCGTTGCTTTTTCCGAGCTTGGAGTGAAAGTGATGATTACCGAATTGGACTTAACCGTAATCCCATTTCCAACTCAAAATGGTGGTGCCGATGTCTCTATGTCGTATAAATACAAAAAGGAGATGAATCCTTATCCCGATGGTTTACCGGACTCTGTGGCTACAAAATGGAATAACAGGATGACTGACTTTTTCAGGTTGTTCTTGAAACATCATGATAAAATCAGCCGAGTAACTGTGTGGGGAGTGTCTGATGGACAAACGTGGCGAAATGACTGGCCGATAGTTGGTCGGAAAGATTACCCTTTGTTGTTTGATAGGAACTATAGCCCCAAACCGGTTGTTAATGCGATTATAAAAATGGTAGAAAAAGCCCCTAAGCCTTAAGAACAGAAAATACATAACAAATAAATAAGTAAATACAAAACTAACTCAGCTCCCCTTTTGGGGGTGGGGGGTTAATTAATTAACAAATATGAAAACTCCTCGATATCTGGTCAAAGATCTTTATACCGCCGATCCTTCGGCTCATGTTTTTAATAGTAAAATCTACATTTATCCTTCGCATGATATTGAATCGGGCATCCCCGAAAATGATAATGGTGATCATTTTGATATGCGCGATTATCATGTCTTCTCGATGGATAGTGTGGACGGTGAAGTGACCGACCATGGTGTGGCACTCGCTGTGAAAGACATACCGTGGGCCGGTCGCCAGTTGTGGGCACCCGATGTGGCTTGCAAAGATGGAAAGTACTACCTTTACTTTCCGTTGAAAGATAAAAACGATATTTTTCGCATTGGTGTAGCTGTGAGCGATAAACCGGAAGGTCCGTTCGTACCTCAGAGCGATCCTATCAAAGGTAGTTTTACGATTGATCCTGCCGTTTTGGAAGATAATTCAAAAGACTTTTATCTCTATTTCGGAGGATTGTGGGGTGGTCAGTTGCAACGTTACCGGAACAATAAGGCCATTGAAAATCCGGCAGAACCCAGGGATGAAGATCCTGCTTTATGCGCACGCGTGGCTAAACTCAGTGATGATATGTTGGAATTTGCCGAAGAGCCCCGTGATATCTTGATATTGGACGAAAACGGCGAGCCACTAAAAGCAGGTGACCACGACCGTCGTTATTTTGAAGGACCCTGGATGCATAAATACAACAATAAATACTATTTTTCATATTCCACAGGCAACACCCACAAGCTTTGTTATGCTATAGGTGATAATCCTTATGGTCCTTTTACCTATGGAGGTGTAATTCTGACTCCGGTTGTGGGCTGGACTACGCACCATTCTATTGTTGAATTTCAGGGTAAATGGTACCTTTTCCATCATGATAGTGTTCCTTCGGGTGGTCGAACCTGGTTACGAAGTATCAAAGTGGTTGAGTTGGAATACAATGAAGATGGCACAATAAAAACCATCGATGGAGGTGGTGAGCAGTAATAATTACGTGGAATAAGAATTTATTCAGTGTTGCGGATAAAACGATCGGATCAACTGCTCGTAATTTGGAAGTGGTTGCAAGTATATAGCTACAAGTTACGATACTGTTTATCTGTATTCTTCTCTCGGAAAATAGATCACTAAATATTATTTATTACTTAAGTCAGCATGAAGAAGCATAATAGCCTTAAATATGTTCCTGTTTTAATACTTTTTGCAGGTTTATTCATTAGTAACAAACCTGTTGATCCATATCTGGACACAACCTTATCTTTTGAAAAGCGCACGGATGATTTAGTCTCAAGGCTGACACTAGCAGAAAAAGTGCAGCTTATGCGTTACGATTCTCCGGAGATTAAGCGGCTGGATATTCCTGCATACAATTGGTGGAACGAATGTTTGCATGGCGTGGCCCGTTCGGGTCTGGCTACTGTTTTTCCGCAAGCTATTGGTATGGCGGCTATGTGGGATACGGATCAAATGTATAAAAACGCAGTGGCTATTTCGGATGAGGCACGTGCTAAGAATAATGATTATGTTCATAAGAATAAGCGCGGTATTTATCAGGGACTGACTTTTTGGACTCCGAATATCAATATTTTTCGTGATCCGCGTTGGGGAAGAGGAATGGAGACCTACGGAGAGGATCCGTATCTGACAGCTGAAGTGGCTATTCCATTCATTAAGGGACTTCAGGGTGATGATCCTAAATACATGAAGTTGGTGGCAACTGCCAAACATTTTGCAGTGCATAGCGGCCCTGAATCAACAAGACATTCCTTTGACGTATGGCCGAATGATTATGATCTGGCTGAAACGTATTTTCCACATTTCAAAAGAACAGTTACTGAAGCCGGAGTTTATTCGGTGATGTGTGCTTACCAACGTTTTAAAGGCATACCTTGTTGTGGAAATAAATTTTTGGAAGATGTGTTGCGTAATAAATGGAATTTCAAAGGTTACATCGTTTCCGACTGTTGGGCAATCCACGATTTTTACGATGCAAAGGCACACCATGTTACAGCTACGCCTGAGGAAGCCGCTGCTATGGCTGTGAAAGCCGGTACTGATTTGAACTGTGGTGACACTTATGCAACATCCTTACTGAATGCAGTAACTAAGGGTTTACTGACGGAAGATGAAATCAATGTTTCGGTAAAAAGATTAATTCTTGCCCGCATGAAACTGGGACAATTCGACCCGGAAGAAAATGTAAAATATGCTCAAATTCCACTTTCTGTAGTTGATTGTGAACAACATCGATTGTTAGCTTTAGAGTCGGCGCGTAAATCAATGGTTTTATTGAAAAACGCAAACAATGTTTTGCCATTTAGCAAGGATATTAAGCGCGTAGCGGTCATTGGACCCAATGCTGACAATCGTGAAATCTTGCTTGGCAATTATAACGGTTATCCTTCCAAGGAAATTACTCCTTTAAACGGCATTATTTCAAAGTTACCCAATGCAGAGGTGAAATACGCTCAGGGTTGTGCGTTGGCCGAAGGACTCCCATGTCTGACTGTAATTCCCGAAAAATATTTCTTTACCGACAAATCACTCAAGAAAAGTGGTTTGATGGCTGAGTATTTTGATAATATTGGTTTAGAAGGAAAAGCGAAACATAAAAGAATTGATAAAAACATTGACTTTACCTGGTGGACAACGGCTCCGTTTAGTGACATGAAGTACGAACACTTTTCGGTTCGTTGGAATGGGGTGTTTGTTCCTCCCACAACAGGAAAGTATGCCATTGGAGGCGAAGCCCTGAATGGGTTCAAGCTTTATCTGGATGGGAAAATGCTGACAGTTGGGAAAGAAAATGATCATAGCTCGCGCACTGCTTATGAATATGTTCAGTTGAAGGCCGGTAAATCTTATCAAATACGGGTTGAATATATACAGAATAATACGGAATATTCAAATGTTCATATTTTTTGGGAAGTTCCGAATCAGAACCTGAAAAATGAAGCGGTAAAACTGGCTCAAAACTCGGATATAGTGGTGCTTTGTATGGGCTTGAGTCCGCTACTTGAAGGAGAAGAGATGAACGTGAAGGTGGATGGATTTTCGGGTGGTGACCGGCTGGATATAAAACTGCCTGAATCGCAATCTGCACTGATTCGTGAAATTCAGAAGCTTGGAAAACCAACCGTTTTGGTTTTGTTGAATGGAAGTGCATTGGCATTTAACTGGGAAGCTGAAAATATTCCGGCTATTGTTGAAGCCTGGTATCCGGGACAAGCAGGTGGAACTGCAATTGCTGATGTCCTTTTTGGTGATTATAATCCTGCCGGACGTTTACCGGTTACTTTTTATAAAAATATAAATCAGATTTCGGCTTTTGATGTGTATGACATGAAAGGAAAAACATATCGTTATTTTGATGGTCAGCCTTTGTATGAGTTTGGATATGGTTTAAGTTTTACTACCTTTGAATATGCAATTAAAAATGCTCCGAAAACCATTCAGGCAGGAGAAAATATTATTGTAGAAGCAGAGGTGAAAAATACGGGAACCCGGGCAGGAGACGAAGTGGTACAACTTTATGTCTCTTTACCGGACAGTAAGTTGAAAAAGGCAATCCGCTCGCTTCAGGGCTTTAAACGCATTCATCTGGAAGCGGGAGAAACCAGATCATTAAAGTTCGAACTGAAACCGAACCAGTTTGCAGCTCGTAATAATGAGAATGTAGCAGTGATAGAGCCGGGAACAGTTCAATTATCGATAGGAGGTAAACAACCTGATGCTAAATCAATAGAATCGAAACAGGTGGTACAACAATCTGTAGCCGTTACTGGAAGTACATTCTATGTAAATGAATAAACGAAATCAATATTGTCTGGTAAACTTCATATATGAAGTTTCGATAGATTTGGCTAATGCCGATTGTCAATTCTCACTTCGTTCGAAATGACAATCAATATTTTAGGTTTGAGGATGGGATCGGTAGGCGGCGAAGCCGCCAACCGATCCCATCCTCAACAAAAAGAATGTAATAAGCTGTCATTCTGAGCAAAGCGAAGAATCTACTATTTTTTATCGGACAAAAATAAAACGGAATGTGATATAATGGTTAGTATCCATTTGTCAATTTAAAATGGAGATACGCAACACATGCATCGAAAATTAATAGTATATGCTTTATTCCTCTTGTCGGCTTTTCAGTTACAGGCCGAGGATGGACATCAACTTTGGTTGCGGTTTGATAAAACGAAGGCAGACCTTCATACTTTCTCAGGAATAAGTGCTAATGAAAATCAGTTTGCAGTTCGGGAGTTTCAGCAGGACTGGAATGCAATGACGGGAAAATTGCTTCCTGTTGTGGGGGAGCTGGATAACAATACCTTGGTGATAGGTACCCTGAACGATAAGAATATCGTTTCTTTCAAATTAGAAAACGATCTGAAAAAACTTGGCAACGAAGGTTATGTGATTAAAACTGTTCATCAAAAGAATAAAACCTTTACGGTAGTAGCTTCTGCAGGTAATAAGGGACTGCTTTACGGTGTTTTTCATTTGCTGAGACTAATACAAACCAATGAGTTTACCCATTCGCTCAATATATCCGAAAAACCCGCTTATTCCGTTCGCATACTCAACCATTGGGATAATCAGGACGGATCGGTAGAACGGGGTTATGCCGGTCATTCCATCTTTTGGCGTACGGGCGAAGAACATCCCACTGTGACCGACAAAGACAAAACTTTGTGGCGGGAATATGTCCGTGCCAATGCTTCGATAGGCATAAACGCTACGGTGCTCAATAATGTGAATGCTTCGCCCAATATATTATCCGCAGAGTATTTACAAAAAGTAAAAGCTATTGCCGAAGTGTTGCGGCCGTATGGGGTTAACGTATACCTTTCGATCAATTTTTCATCACCCAAAGAAATAGGTGGCTTGTCCACGTCCGATCCTTTGGATAAACAGGTGCGGAAATGGTGGGCAGACAAAGCGAACGATATTTATAAGCAGATTCCCGACTTTGGTGGCTTTCTGGTAAAAGCAAATTCCGAAGGTTTGCCTGGTCCGATGGATTATGGTCGTACACATGTGGATGGCGCTAATATGTTGGCCGATGCCCTGAAACCTTTCGGAGGCATTGTTATGTGGAGGGCTTTTGTGTACGAACCTGGCGACGACAGAGTAAAGCTGGCCTACAATGAATTTCATAAGTTCGACGGGCAGTTTCGCGACAATGTGATTATTCAGGTGAAGAATGGTCCCGTGGATTTTCAACCGCGCGAACCCTTTAGCCCCTTGTTTGGTGCAATGAAGCAAACGGCTCTGATGCCTGAGTTCCAAATTACGCAGGAATACCTCGGTCAGGGCAATCATTTAGTATTTCTGGCTTCAATGTGGAAAGAATTTTTCGATGCGGATACCTATGCCGAAGGTACCGGAACTACTATAGCCAAACTCACTACCGGGCAGGTTTATCCTCAAAAAATAACGGCTATTGCCGGAGTAGCAAATATAGGCGAAGACACCAACTGGTGCGGGCATCATTTTGCGCAGGCCAACTGGTATGCTTTCGGGCGTTTGGCATGGAATAATAAACTTAGTTGCCGGCAAATAGCAGACGAATGGGCTATTCAAACCTTTGAAACAGAAAAAAATAAAGCATCATTCAGTCAGACTGAGTCGTCTATTGTAAAAATGATGCTGACTTCGCACCAAACGGCCGTTGATTATATGATGCCGCTTGGGTTGCATCATATTTTTGCCTGGAATCATCATTACGGACCGGAACCTTGGTGCGATATAGCCGGAGCACGCCCCGACTGGTTGCCGAAATATTACCACCGGGCCGATTCGGTGGGGCTGGGTGCCGATAGAACCACGCAGGGAACGAATGCAGTCAGTCAGTATTGTTCGCCCCAGAAAGAACAGTTCAATGATTTGAATCAATGTCCGGAAAAATACCTGCTTTGGTTTCATCATGTTCCGTGGGATTATCGCATGAAAAGCGGAAAAACACTTTGGGATGAATTATGCTATACCTATGATAGAGGAGTAACGGAGGTTCGCGAATATCAAAAGACCTGGGATCAGTCGGAATCCAGCATTGACAACCAACGATTCACCGAAGTGCAATCGAAATTACGTATTCAGGCGCGGGATGCCGTGTGGTGGAAGGATGCTTGCCTGCTTTATTTCCAAACATTTTCCAAACGTCCGATTCCGTATGATATCGAACGTCCGGTGCACGACCTGGATAGTTTAAAAGCCATAAAGCTCAACTTAATCCAGCACAATTGAGATTAGTTTAGTGCCCTAAACACTCTAAAGTGATATAAGCCGTTGGTGTATAGTCTTTTTATGTGTCAGATCAGCGATTATGGTAGCTGACAATTATCGAATTCTGGGTTACTTTTCCCAAATGTTGGGTAACATGAAGAAAAAAGCACCCAACATGAACTCAATGTTGGGTAACATGAAGAAAAAAGTACCCAACATGAACTCAATGTTGGGTGACATAAAGAAAAAAGCACCCAACATGAACCCGATGTTGGGTAACATAGAGAAGGAATCACCCAACATGGATGAGATGTTGGGTAACATAGAGAAGAAATCACCCAACATGAACTCAATGTTGGGTAACATAGAGAAAAAATCACCCAACATGAACTCAATGTTAGCTAACATAGAGAAAAAATGACCCAACATGGATGAATGTTGGGTAACATAGAGAGGAAATGACCCAACATGAACTCAATGTTGGGTAACATAGAGAAGAAATCACCCAATATGAACTCAATGTTGGGTAACATAGAGAGGAAATCACCCAACATGAACTCAATGTTGGGTAACATAGAGAAGAAATCACCCAACATGAACTCAATGTTGGGTAACATAGAGAATAAATCACCCAATATGAACTCAATGTTGGGTAACATAGAGAGGAAATCACCCAACATGAACTCAATGTTGGGTAACATAGAGAAGAAATCACCCAACATGAACTCAATGTTGGGTAACATAGAGAGGAAATCACCCAACATGAACTCAATGTTGGGTAACATAGAGAAGAAATCACCCAACATGAACTCAATGTTGGGTAACATAGAGAAAAAATCACCCAACATGAACTCAATGTTGGGTAACATAGAGAAGAAATCACCCAACATAGGAGAAATCTTAGCTACGATTTGGAAAAAGTAAGTTACGATTTGAGAAAACGTAGCTAAGATTTCAGAAAAATGACCCTGATTTTTTTAAATTTTAGTCAAAAAGATGAAAGAAGTACTTAGAAAATGATACAATATCTGGTTCTATTTTAGTTTTATAGCCGGATTTCATAATAAAAAAAACAGTATTAAATGGAAAAGACATGGCGATGGTTTGGCAAGAAGGATACGATCACACTCGATATGCTTCGTCAAATAGGGGTTGAAGGAATTGTAACCGCTTTGCATGATGTTCCGAATGGAAAAGTCTGGACATTGGAGGCAATTAATGATTTGAAAAGCTATATTGAGGCTTCCGGTTTACGCTGGTCGGTGGTAGAAAGTCTGCCGGTGTCTGAAAGTATAAAATATGGTGGTGCCGACCGCGAGCATTTGCTCGAAAATTATAAAATCAGTTTAGCCAATCTGGGCAGAGCCGGAATAAAAACGGTGTGTTATAACTTTATGCCGGTGATTGACTGGATTCGAACCGATTTGCATCGCAAGGCGGAAGATGGAACTTATTCGCTTTACTTTGATAAAATAAGGTTTGTCTATTTCGATTGTTTTATTTTGAAACGTAAAGCTGCGGAAAAAGACTATACTGCTGAAGAAATGAAGCAAGCCCGCGAACTGGATAAAACCATAACGGAGGCTGAAAAAGAGGAATTGATTCAAACCATTATTGTCAAAACTCAGGGCTTTGTTAATGGAAATATTAAAGAAGGCGATCAGCAACCGGTAGAAATATTCAAACGCTTACTTGCTTTGTACGACGGAATAGATAAAGCTCAGTTGCGTGAGAATATGAAGTATTTTCTGGAGAGCGTTATTCATGTGGCCGAAGAATATGGTGTGAACCTTTGTGTTCATCCGGATGATCCTCCTTTTGCAATGCTCGGTTTACCACGCATTGTGACCAATGCCGATGATATTGATTGGTTTCTGAATGCGGTGGACAGTCCAAACAATGGACTCACCTTCTGCGCCGGCTCGCTGAGTGCCGGTTTGCATAATCAGGTGCCGGAACTGGCGCAACGCTTTGCTAAGCGTACACACTTTGTGCACTTACGAAGTACCGATGTAAGCGAAAATGGAAATTTTGTGGAAGCTTCGCACCTGGCAGGTCGGGGACATATAATTGAACTGGTTCGTATTTTCGAACGCGAGAATCCGAATTTGCCCATGCGTGTGGATCATGGCAAACTGATGCTCGACGATGTCAATAAATCCTACAACCCGGGCTATTCGTTTCTTGGGCGCATGTATGCATTGGCACAGGTTTCGGGCATACTGGCAACGGTAAGGGATGAGATGGTTACAGGGGGATAGTTATGAGTTACAAGGAGATAGTTACGGGAAAATAATTGTTGTCCGCTATAAAACCGTAGATTCTTCGCTTCGCTCAGAATGACAGATTATTATATTCTCTTTGTTGAGGATTGGGTGGGTTGGCGGCGAAGCCGCCAATCTACCCAATCCTCAAACCTAAAACATTGATTGTCATTTCGAACGAAGTGAGAAATCTCTAAGAAGACTTCATATCTAAACTTTTTTGGACAATATTACAATTGAATAAAGAATTAAAAAAATACAGATGAATGAAATATTTAGTATTAAAGGAAAAGTAGCCGTAATTTCAGGGGTGTGTGGTGTGCTGGGCGGTAGTATTGCGCGTAGTTTTATACAGGCAGGTGCAAAAATAGTAGCTATAGGCACCAATCGTGAAAAATTGGACAAAACGCTGACCGGATTTGCTGAGCTTGGTGGTGAGGTGAGAGGCTATGTGGGCAATGTACTTGATATGGAAAGTATGGAAACAATAGCTCAGGATGTAGTTGAAAAATGGGGACAAATAGATATTCTCCTCAACATTGCCGGCGGAAATATTCCGGGAGCAACGTTGATGCCCGATCAGAGTTTTTTCGATATGAAAATTGAGGACTGGAATAAAGTTACCGATCTGAACATGAACGGAACGGTTTATCCCTGTTATGTATTCGGCCGGGTCATGGCCAACCAAAAATCAGGAAGCATTATCAATATATCTTCTATGGCAGCCATGCAGTCGATGACGCGCGTGCCGGGTTATTCGGCAGCTAAGGCAGCAGTTGGCAATTTCACGCAATGGCTGGCTATGGAAATGGCCATGAAATATGGCGACGGTATTCGTGTTAATGCCATAGCGCCGGGCTTTTTTATTGGCGATCAAAACCGGGCGGTTCTGATTAATCCCGATGGCTCATTGACCGATCGTAGCCTGAAAGTAATAGCCAATACACCCATGAAACGATTCGGAGATATCAATGAACTGAACGGAGCTGTACAATTTTTATGTTCTCAGGCCGCCAGCTTCATAACCGGAGTAGTATTGCCTATTGATGGTGGATTCAGCTCGTATAGTGGTGTGTAATTATTATTCATCGCTGATTTAGCACGAAGAGCCGGAACAACCATTCTCTGAAACTATAGATGTTTTGGCAATAGATATCAATATTAAATAAATCATATCAACTAACTAATACTATACGAATGATTTTAAAATTAAAAACAAATAAACAACGGAAACGCCAATTATGCTTCGTGGTTTATCTGGTTATTGTTCTACTGCTCCCTTCAGCTGCACATGCCATCGGAGGACCGGCATACATCACCACAACCGGAGGAAAAGGGTTGTTTACCCTATCTGCATCCGGAAAATCAACTTCATTGTTTATTAGTTCCAAAGACTACCCCGGAACTATTCGTGCTTTGAAAGATTTAAAATCCGATATTGCTAAAGTAACAAACAATGAGCCGGGTATTATATTTGATAAATTACCACATCAAAAAGAAATAGTAATAGTAGGCACTTTGGGTAAAAGTCCTGTTATTGATCAGCTGGTAAAAAAGAAGAAACTTGACGTCAAAGAAATCGAAGGCAAGTGGGAAGCATTCAGCATTCAAACGGTTGAAAAACCATTTCCGGGCATCGATAAAGCCTTGGTCATTGTGGGTAGTGACAAACGCGGAACTATCTTTGGCATTTACGATTTATCGGAACAAATAGGGGTATCTCCTTGGTATTTCTGGGCCGATGTTGCTGTTGATCATAAAGAGGCTCTCTACGTAAAGCCCGGTACCTATACGCAACATCCGAGCGTCAAGTATCGTGGTATTTTTATTAATGACGAAGCACCTGCTCTTAGCGGTTGGATTAAAGAAAAGTACGGATTCGCTAAACCAAGTCAAAATCCTCCTGTTGGTAAAGATGTCGTGAATTACGGTCACGAGTTTTACTCACATATTTTTGAGTTGATGCTCAGGATAAAAGCCAATTATCTCTGGCCGGCCATGTGGGGCAATGCTTTTAATGAAGATGATACTGAAAACCCACGCCTTGCCGACGAATATGGCATCGTCATGGGTACCTCGCATCAGGAACCTATGACTCGTTCGCAACAAGAGTGGGATCGGCGCTACTTAAAATCGATTGGACATTGGGATTATACTAAACATCCTGACATTATGGAAAACTTCTGGCGGGAAGGGGTACGGCGCAATAAAGATTATGAAAGCGTTGTTACTATGGGACTTCGCGGCGCAAATGATTCGGAAATGTCGGGCGATATGAAATCGAATATCGCAATGGTGGAAAATATTGTCAATAAACAGCAACAGATTCTACGTGAAGAAATGAATCAGGATCTATCTAAAGTTCCGCAATCATGGTGTCTATACAAGGAAATTATGGACTATTACAATGAGGGTATGCACATACCCGATAACATAACACTTTTATGGTCCGATGATAACTGGGGAAATATCCGCAGGCTGCCTACTACGGAGGAACGCAAACGAAGCGGAGGATCCGGCGTTTATTATCATTTCGATTATCATGGAGGACCACGTAGTTACGAATGGATTAATACCAACCCTATTGCAAAAATATGGGATCAGATGTCGCTTGCCAAACAGTATGGAGCGGATAATATCTGGATTGTAAACGTAGGACACTTCAAAGGGTATGAACTCCCTACAGAGTACTTTATGAACCTTGCCTGGGATACCGACAAATGGACAAGCTCCAATATCAATGAATATACCCGCTTATGGGTTACCCGGGAGTTCGGCTCAACATACGCGAATGAAATTGCTGACATTATTTCAAAATACACGAAGTATAATGGACGACGCAAGCCCGAATCGCTGTCACCTAAGACATACAGTTTGGTCAATTATAACGAGGCTGAAAATGTAGTAGCTGATTTTAATAAAATTACAGCTCAGGCCGAAGCCATTTACACTAAATTACCTCAGGAGAAACGGGATGCTTTCTATCAGATTGTTTTATTTCCAACCAAAGCCTGTGCTTTGGTCAACGAGTTGTATGTAGCAGCTGCTAAAAATAGTTTGTATGCAAAGCAAAAACGTGCAAGTGCCAACGATATGGCTGTGCAAACAAGAACTTTGTTTCAGGCTGATACGGTTCTGATGAATCATTACAATAAGGTGTATGCCGACGGAAGATGGAATCACTTTATGGATCAGACTCACCTGGGTTACACCAGCTGGATGCCACCAAGAATCAATAGTTTGAATGGCATTAAACTGGCTGAAATACAAGTGCCTGATTCAGCCCTGCTGGGAGTAAGCCTGGAAGGAACCGAACAAAGTTGGCCCGGCACTGCTGAAAAAGCAGCATTACCGGAATTTGATCCTTTTAATGGTCGTCAACATTATATCGAAATTTTCAACAGAGGAAAAGATGCTTTTGAATATACCGTAAGTGCTGATGTTCCCTGGCTTACTTTTAGCGAAAGTAGAGGGACTATACTCAATAAAGACCAACGTATTCTGGTGAATCTGGATGAATCTAAACTACCTAAAGGAAAAACTGATGCTGTTATCAAAATTACAGGGGCAGGCAGGGAAGTTTTTGTTGGAGTAAAAGCATTTAATCCAACCGATGTTACCTGCGAAAACCTGAATGGCTTTATAGAAAGCGGTGGTTTCATCTCCATTGAAGCTGAACATTTTTCTAAGAATACAGCACAAGGCGATAGGAAATGGCTAAAAGTGGATGACTATGGCCTGACCTTATCAGGTATGAGAGCTACAGCGCCAGCCAATGCACCAGTCGAAACTGTTGGAAAAGATGCTCCATGTCTGGAGTATCCGCTGTACCTGTTTTCAAAAGATAGCGCTCGCATCACGCTGGTAACATCGCCGCTTCTGAATTATATGCCCGGGCGCGACATTAGAATTGCAATTTCATTTGATGACGAAGAGCCTCAGTATATAACCAATGTTCCGGATAAATACAAAATCGAATATTCTAATGCAGATTGGGTACAGTCGGTGTTGAATCAGACACGGAGTTGCCAAACATCGCTTAATATTCCAAAATCAGGTTATCATACCTTGAAGGTTTGGATGATTGATCAGGGAGTAATTGTAGAAAAGATTCTGATAAACACGGGTGGTTTAAAACCAAGTTATTTAGGAGCCCCTGAAAGCTTCAACAAATTCAAATAGTGGCATAATTTACAAACTTCTAAATTCTTTATTATGAATTATAGACTAAAAATACCTTTCAATGATTTCTTCGGAAGATTCGGAGTTTCAAAACATTCATTTTCAGTTATACTTGTATTGAGCATTTTGCTGTTTCCCAGCAATGTTTTCGGAGCAAAAAAATCTCAATCATCAAAAGGATGGGTGGGTACCTGGAGTACGGCACCCTATTTTGTGGATGCAAACAATAATGCCCCGGCTCCCGGCCTAAAGAATAATAGCTTTCGCCAGATTGTCCGCGTGTCAATAGGTGGAGATGTTCTCCGGTTTCATTTCACCAATTTATTCTGCAAAAATGCAGTAACACTTAAATCAGTTGGAATTGCTGTTTCCAAAGGCGGTAACTCCATTGATGCCACAACGAATAAAATTCTAAAATTCAACGGTAAAGAAGAAGTAACTATGGATGCTAACAGAGATACCGTATCCGATCCGGTATCATTTTACCTGGAACCGGGAATGAAGCTAGCAATAACAATTTGTTTTGCTGAAGCCGGACCTGAAATCGGGGGACATGCAGCATCGCGTACAACATCTTATCTTTTGTCCGGGAACCAATCAGTAACAGCAGACTTTAGCCATGCCATCACCACTGATCATTGGTTTGTTATAAGCGGTATTGATGTAATAGCTCCAAAATCTACAGCGGCAATAGCTATTTTAGGCAATTCAATTGTTGATGGACGGGGATCAGGAACAAGTAAGTTTAACCGTTGGTCGGATGTACTATCGGAACGCCTGCTAAAGAATCCGGCTACAAGTCATCGTGGTGTGTTGAATTTAGGAATCGGAGGTAACTGTGTGGTTCGTGGTGGACAGGGTCAACCTGCTGTAATACGATTCGATCGTGACATTCTTTCTCAAAACAATGTAAAATGGTTGATTATTTCGGAAGGGATTAATGATATAGGTGGAATCAGAGACAGCATCACAGCACCAAAGGTTGCTCGGGATTTGATTGCTGCCTATAACCAGATGATTGACAAAGCGCATGCAAAAGGTCTCAAGGTTTACGGGGCTACCATCCTTCCTTTTGCAAAATCATTCTACGATAAAGGTTTTCGTCAAACGGTAAGAGATACGGTCAATCAGTGGATACGAACAAGCCGTCGCTTTGATGCGGTTATTGACTTTGACAAAGTGATGACCGATCCGAATAACAGTAAAACCATGTTACCTGATTTACAGAGTGGTGATTTTTTACATCCCAACGAAGCCGGATACAAACAGATGGGTGAAGCCATTGATATGAAATTGTTTGAATGATGCTATCCGAGTTTAAACTTTGATGCCTACTCGTTGTAAAGTTTGATTGAAAAGGCATTTGTCCCGAATTTGTAACTAACGAGAGAGTATATGTTACCTACAGATAACTTCGTAAAGAAAATAGGCTTTATATTTGTTTGGCATTTAAACTTTATCAGAATGGAGGTGATCGGTTTGTGTGAGGTTCTCCAAATCTGAAACCATTGAGTGTTTGTGCCAGTAAAAGATAAGTAGTTACAAAACTGTTTATCTGAATATAGCCTATAAAAAACATATCATTAATTATTATTGATTACTTAAATAAGCGAATGCAGGTTTTTAGGGTGATAAAATAGTTTGCGATTTTCTAATTTGTATTTGTTAACCAGTGAGG
>Ga0302167_10000662_pt1 | contig 16177 bp, 13 predicted proteins | sample I_Fen_N1_1_FD_193496 | JGI IMG/M metagenome (GOLD analysis project Ga0302167, IMG submission 193496) | Peat permafrost microbial communities from Stordalen Mire near Abisko, Sweden - I_Fen_N1_1 | ecosystem: Environmental > Terrestrial > Soil > Wetlands > Permafrost | place: Sweden: Abisko...
GCCAGGCCGGGCATGTCCTGGCCATGGATGTGTGCCGGGCCTGAAAAATCACCTTTGAGAAACCAGCAGGCGCGTGAACGCCGCGACGCCCACAAGGCGGCATACCGGATCAATCACTCAGCGTATCGGCCCAGGCGGGACGGCTGGAATCATGCGCCACCCTTCGGGGCACTGGCGCACATTCGGGTAGTAGCCTCGGGCGGAATCGCAGTAGTACCAGTTGGCGGCGGGTGGAGGGGCGGGTGGCGCTATGGCCGTAGAGCCGGGAGGCGGGGCAACCATCACTGGTGGTGGGCTGGCCTGGTAGTAGTACACCGGGGGGGCTGGATAGTAATAAACCGGGTAGGCGGGGTAGTAATACGGGTTGAAGACGTGCGCAGCTTGCCAGCCCAGGCCCAAACCAATGCCCAGGCCCCACCATCCCGCATCCCCGCCATGACCGCCATGTCCACCGCCGTGGGGCCCGGCATTGGCCGGTAGCGCGAAACTGGTGGCCAGCAGGATGATGCCTGCCAACAAGCACCGGCCGATCAGGCTTGATTTGTTCATTTGGGTTCATCTCGACACCGAGGGGTCAATTCGAGAATAGGAGCCGGCAGGGTGGGGCATCTGATCCACATCAGTAAACGGATAGACAAGAGAACAAGGGGATGGATGGTCAATCGCGACCTCCCTTCGATCGCTGACATCAAGGCCTTATTCAGGACGGGACACAGGCCGATTCACATGAACGTCCGCTTCGCTTCTGGCTGACCGTCAGCCAAGGGGCGTTTTCTGCCTCTCGCGACGGGCAGCAAACGGCCCTGACAACCCGGCCTTTTCCTGTGAGTAACGTCGAGGTGCCAGGCAACAGGCTGCCAGTACAGTGACAGCACAGAACAAGGCAATTACAATTTGATTAACATCCAGCGACTCGAGCGATTGAATACCCCATGGAAAGCAAGACTGCGCGCCTCACTGTGCTCATTGATCCCGTCAAGAAAAAAGCGTTCGAGGAACTCTGTGCAGCACAAGACCTGACGTCTTCGCAGGTTGTCCGGCAACTGATTCGTGACTATCTGGCCACTCACGGCGCCAGCTATACGACCAAGAGCAAGCATGCCGTCAGTACCAAGTCATGACCCAACACTGGCCGTTAGCCTCTAGAGGGTCGACGTACCCTCTACGTGACTGACAGCTTTGGCCAGAGCGCTGTTGAAGTCGGCGTGGTAATGCTCCGGGCCAATTTCTTGCAGGATGCCCACCCTGTCGAGCTTGCCGAGCACCTTCGTATTCGCCTCGCAGAGCTTTACCACGATATTGCGCTTGTGCAGCTGCTGAATGACTTCCTCCAGCACTTGCAAGCCCGTGATATCCATAAACGGCACGCGTTTCAGACGGATAATCAACAGGCGTGGGTCTGTATGGGTCTGTGCCAGCACTCGCTCGAAGGTCTCGGCCGCAGCAAAGAACAGTGGCCCTTCAATCGTGTAAATCAGTATCCCTGGGGGCAAGTGCGCATGGCCATTGGTTCTCAGCTCTTCTTCAAGCTCGTGCTCGACGACCTGTTGTACCTCCACGGATGAAGCCATGCGACGCATGAAATGCAGCATGGCAAGAATGACACCGATATTTACGGCGATCACCAAGTCACTGAACACTGTGAGGCTGAAGGTGATGAGCAGAATAGACACGTCTGCGCGTGGGGCTCGCTGAACCATGCGCTTGAAATGTTTCAACTCGCTCATGTTGTATGCGACCACGAAAAGAATGGCGGCCAGGGCGCACATCGGGATGTTTGCAGCCAGAGGTGCCAGAAACAGAATAATGAACACCAGGGTGACCGCGTGCGTAATGCCGGCCAGCGGGCTTGTGCCGCCGTTACGGATATTGGTGGCAGTACGGGCAATGGCTCCGGTCGCTGCGAAGCCGCCAAACAACGGCGTGACCAGATTGGCAATCCCCTGACCGATCAGTTCCTGATTGGAGTCATGCTTAGTGCCCGCCATGCCATCGGCCACCATTGCAGACAGAAGCGATTCGATTGCTCCAAGCATGGCGATAGTGAAAGCCGGACCAATCAAATCGATGACGCGAGAGAGCGTGATTTCAGGCAGGCTTAACGCTGGAAGACCTTGAGGTATGCCACCAAATGCGCTGCCAATCGTGGCCACTCCCTCGAAATGAAAGGCTGACTGTATCGCCGTAGCTACCGTCATTGCGACTAGCGGGCCAGGCACCCGTTTGAGACCGGGAATTTTCGACGCGGTGACGACCAGCAAAAGACTGAGTGCAGCCAGCAGGGTAGTGGCCATATGAAGATCCGGGAGCGCCTGTAGCAAATGCCAGAGCTTTTCATGGAAGTGCTCTCCACTGATCGCCGGTAAGCCGAAAAAGTCTTTCCACTGCCCGATCCAGATGATCACGCCGATGCCGGCGGTGAATCCGACGATCACGGGATCGGGGATAAACTTGATGATTGCACCCAGCCGGGCGATCCCGAGCAATAACAGCATGGCGCCCGCCATCATCGTAGCGATTTGCAGGCCGTCAACCCCATGCTTGGCCGTGACGCCCGCCAGAATCACGATGAACGCACCTGTTGGCCCTGCAATCTGTAAGCGGCTCCCCCCAAAGAGCGAAACCAGCAGGCCGCCAATGATTGCGGTGTAGATGCCTTGCTCAGGCTTGACGCCAGAGGCAATGGCAAACGCCATGGCCAGGGGGAGCGCCACGATCCCGACTATCACGCCAGACACCAGGTTGCGGAGCCAGTGCTTTCGACCCAACAACCCCGCCTTCCATGCCTCACCTATCGCAATCACGGCTAGCTCCTCAGTGGATGCATGTGCATAATATTAACATGCAGTGATAATTTAAATACCGTGGAGCCACTGCTTCTTGCGGCTGGATATGTTGACGGTGAAAGCTCAGACGGAACTGAGCAGGCATACACTGCACATAGAGAATTTTGAGAAAGCGCGTAGCGTGGTGACAGACATGAATCGCAAAGCTGTGAAAAGCAAACATGCCGAAGGCGTAACCTTTGACACCCACTTGATCGCAAATCCGACCAATCCCAAGGAGTGGATCGTATTCTTCAAGAAGGACGCCGGGAGGAGTTATTTTTTGGTTGATGACAATGAAGAGGTCGAGTCTTTCGGGCATCTGGATGACTTGATCGCCGAACTTCGAGACTTGGGCCTCAAGACCGCTGAAATCCATATCTGACCTTTGGGTGACGCCTTGGCGATGGTGACCCTCGACGTGATCAGCCGGCGTTCATCCATGGGTGATCGGTACGGGCAGGTCGAACCTGCCCCAGCCTGTTTATCTGTGTGTGCTGCATAAAAGACATCCTTGCCGCGACCTGCCACCTCGGCTTGCCGCCGGGCCTCGGCTTTCGAATGGTTCAGGGGCTGAGCGCGATGGCAGTTTTTTTAGCACGGCCTTGCTTCCAATAGAGGCAAGGTGTCGAGCCGATACTGGCGCTTCAATCCAGCAGGTGCGTGAGCGCCGCGACCCCCACAGGCGGCTCTGCCGTCCAGGGCACAACGATGACTGCATGCCGGGTTTGGTCGGCGACGCGCGCCATCTGTTTGCGCTCGCTCTCCAGTCGTGCTCGCAACAACGGGTCTTGGGTGTCCGTGGCCAGTAGCGACTTGTTGACCACCCACGCAAAGGGTTCGATGTTGGCCCGGCGCAAGTCATCCTGCAGCGCTGCGGCCTGAGACACGGGCGTGGCTTCGGGCAGCGTCACGAGGATGATTTTGCTGTAGTGCGCATCCTGCAGGCGCATCAAGGGCGTGACGATGTGGTCCGAGGCCTTGCCTTCGAACGCCCGAACCATCTGGCGGTGATAGGCGCCAGTGGCATCCATCAGCAGTAGCGAGTGACCGGTGGGGGCAGTGTCCAGCACCACGAACGAGGTTCTGGCTTGAGACACCACGCGGGAAAACGCATGGAAAACGGCAACCTCTTCGGTGCAGGGAGAGCGCAGATCCTCAATGAGCAACGCTGTCTCATCTTCCGTCAAGGTCGGCGCGCGGGACGCTACGATCTTGTCCACGTATTTTTGAGTTTCGACCTTGGGGTCGATGCGGCCTACGCTGAGTCCCTGCACATCGGCGTTGAGGGTCACCGCCAGATGCGCCGCAGGATCGGTCGTACTCAAATGCACGGATTTGCCGCGCTGGACCAGGCCTAGCGCGATGGCGGCGGCAATGGTGGTTTTGCCAACGCCACCTTTGCCCATGACCATGATCAACCCGCGCTCGTCCTTGGCAAGCTCGGCAACCAGTTCCGAGAGCCCGTGATATTCGAGGTGTGATGGCGCTTGGGATGCCGGGCCTGTTGACCCGGCAGGCTGCGGGTCAAGCAGCCCGCGCAGCGCGGGCAAGCCAACGGAATCCACGGCCTTGAGCGGAATGTAGTCGACGTCCAGCGGGCGCAGCGAAGCGGGCATCTCGTCGAGCGCCTGTTGGCCAATGGCCTCGATGGCGGCAGCAATCGGGTCATTCAAGTCGCTGCGTTTGAACACGGCGTTCACGACCAGACGCTGATTTTCCAGACCCAACTCACGAAGTTCGTCGGAGGAGCGCGCTGCTTCGGCGAGCGCGCCTTTATCGGGCCGGGCCACGAGCACGACGGTGGTCAGGGCAGGGTTATTGAGCGCAGCCAAAGCCTGGTTGAAAAGCTGCTCCTGCATTTTCAAACCCGAGTGCGGCCCCAGACAGGACGCCCCACGATCATTGCCTTCCAGAAATCCGCTCCACGCTTTGGGCAGGCTCAACAGCCTGAGCGTGTGTCCCGTGGGAGCGGTATCGAACACGACATGGTCATAGGCTGCGCCGCCTTGCGCCAAGAGGTGGGAGAACTCATCGAAGGTTGCGATTTCGGTCGTGCAGGCCCCCGAGAGTTGCTCACGCACCAGTGCAATGTCTTGATCGCTGGCTTGCGAGCCCATCTGCTCGACTACTCTGGCTCGGTAGTCGGTGGCTGCGGTTGCGGGGTCAATGTTGAGCACGAACATGCCAGGCACGTCGGGCACCGCGACAGGCTGATTGCTCAGCTCGATGCCGAGCATCTCATCAAGGTTCGAGGCGGCGTCCGTGCTGACCAGAAGCACTTTCTTGCCGGCGTCAGCCAACGCGATGGACACCGCCGTGGAGACCGACGTTTTGCCAACCCCGCCCTTGCCGGTGAAGAACACATATTTGGTGGGCTGATCGAGCAGTTTGATGGTTGGCTGCATGGTCACTCTGACCTCTCCTGGGGAGCACGACGGGGGGCCTGAGTTTAGACCGATGCCCGGGATTAAAAACATTGTCTTATGAGCCAAACGGAACATTCAGGGGCTTGTTGAAGCGCCCTACAACTCACTTCCTGAAAGCTACAACACCTTGCGTCGTTGCCTACGGTCACGCCAGAATCCGCCGGCTTGTGCGCCTTGGGACTGCTCGGTAACTTGATTCGCGTCACTGCGCATCAGTGATCAGGTTTAGTCGCCCTGTGGTGTATCGAAGCGCATCTGCATCTTCAGGTCATGTTAATGCCTGCATTTCATGGTAGTTGCGCGCAGGACGCCTTCGGGCGCGCCGGTTTGGTACTCCCAGGTCGACTAACCTGCGTACAGCTGCCACCTCTTGTTTAGTCGCAAGTGATGACGGCTCCACGTTTTTGGGGACCGAACATGATCAAGCCTTCACCCAATCCCCCGATTTTCACAGCTGGCGGAAATCACGGCGAACCGGGTGCTGGATCAGATCGATCCGCGCGAGTAAGGCACCCTGGGCGAGTGACCATCAAAGCGGCAGGGCGGCATTGCGCCGCCCCTGTTCAAGCGACGGGTCACTGCAGCTTATCCATGGCCGAAGCGACCCATCAGTGACCCGCGTTTCACTTCAGGTCGAAGCGATCCAGGTTCATCACCTTGGTCCACGCCGCCACGAAGTCATGGACGAACTTCTCTTGCGCCCCGGCGGTTGCATAGACCTCCGCCAGCGCCCGCAGCTGCGCGTTGGAACCAAACACCAGATCGACGCGAGTGGCGGTCCACTTTGGCTGGCCGGTCTTGCGGTCGCGACCTTCAAACTCCTCATTGGCCTCCGAGACTGGTTTCCATTCCACCCCCATGTCCAGCAAGTGGGTGAAGAAGTCGTTGGTCAGCGCTTCCGGGCGTGTGGTGAAGACGCCATGGGCGGTTTTTCCGACGTTGGTGTTGAGCACGCGCAGGCCACCGATCAGCGCGGTCATTTCCGGTGCGGTGAGGGTCAGCAATTGCGCCTTGTCGATCAGCAGCTGCTCGGCGGGTACGCGGTAGCGCGTCTTGAGGTAGTTACGGAAACCGTCGGCGATGGGTTCGAGGAAGCCGAACGACTCGACATCGGTCTGTTCCTGGCTGGCGTCCATGCGCCCCGGCCTGAAAGGCACCGTGACGTTGTGCCCGGCGGTTCGCGCGGCTTGTTCGACACCGGCACCGCCGGCCAGCACGATCAGGTCGGCCAGCGACACTTTCTTGCCACCGGTATTGAACTCGTTCTGGATGCTCTCGAGTTTTGCCAGCACCTTCGCCAGTTGTTCCGGCTGATTGGCCTGCCAGGACTTCTGTGGCGCCAGGCGCAGGCGCCCGCCGTTGGCGCCGCCGCGTTTGTCGGAGCCACGGAAGGTGGAAGCCGCCGCCCAGGCCGTGGACACCAGCTCTGACACCGTCAGGCCCGAAGCCAACACCTTGCTCTTGAGCGTGGCGATGTCACTGTCGTTGATCAATTCATGGTCGAGCGCCGGGATCGGGTCTTGCCAGAGCAGCTCTTCGTCAGGCATTTCCGGGCCGAGGTAACGCGAAAGCGGCCCCATGTCGCGGTGGATCAGCTTGAACCAGGCACGGGCGAAGGCGTCGGCCAACTGGTCGGGATTGGCCAGGAAGCGACGGGCAATCGGTTCGTAGATCGGATCGAAGCGCAGGGCCAGGTCCGAGGTGAGCATGGTCGGATCACGGCGTTTGGACGGGTCATGGGCGTCGGGAATGATGCCGGCGCCCGCGCCGTTTTTCGGTTTCCACTGGTGCGCGCCAGCCGGGCTCTTGGTCAGTTCCCACTCGAAGCCGAACAGGTTTTCCAGGAAGTTATTGCTCCATTTTGTCGGGGTGGTGGTCCAGGTCACTTCCAGGCCGCTGGTGATGGTGTCGGGCCCTTTGCCGGTGCCGAAGCTGTTTTTCCAGCCCAGGCCCTGTTGTTCCAGGCCGGCCGCTTCGGGCTCGGGCCCGACATTGTCGGCAGGGCCGGCGCCGTGGGTCTTGCCGAAGGCGTGGCCGCCCGCGATCAGCGCCACGGTTTCTTCGTCATTCATGGCCATGCGGCCGAAGGTTTCGCGGATATCCAGCGCTGAAGCGACGGGGTCCGGCTGGCCTTCCGGGCCTTCCGGGTTGACGTAGATCAGGCCCATTTGCACGGCGGCGAGGGGGTTTTCCAGGTTGCGACCTTGCGCGGTACGGCTGTCCTCGTTTTTCCCCGGTTCGGCGACGAGCGGCACATCACCGGGCGCCTGCACGGGTTTGCTGTCATCTTTGCCATAGCGCGTGTCGCCGCCCAGCCATTTGTTTTCCGAGCCCCAGTAAACGTCCTCATCCGGTTCCCAGACGTCCGCGCGGCCGCCGGAAAAGCCGAAGGTCTTGAAGCCCATGGATTCCAGGGCGACGTTGCCGGTGAGTACGATCAGGTCGGCCCAGGAAATATTGCGGCCATATTTTTGCTTGATCGGCCAGAGCAGTCGGCGAGCCTTGTCCAGGCTGACGTTGTCCGGCCAGCTGTTGAGCGGGGCAAAGCGCTGCTGGCCGGAGCCGGCACCGCCACGGCCGTCACCGGTGCGATAAGTACCAGCGGCGTGCCAGGCCATGCGAATGAAAAACGGACCATAGTGGCCGAAGTCCGCCGGCCACCAGTCTTGCGAGTCCGTCATCAGCGCGTTCAGGTCATTCTTGACTGCCGCGAAGTCCAGGCTCTTGAAGGCTTCGGCGTAGTTGAAACCCTCGCCCATGGGGTCGGACAGGGGCGAGTGCTGGTGCAGGATCCTCAGGTTCAGTTGGTTCGGCCACCAGTCGCGGTTCGTGGTGCCACCGCCGGCGGCATGATTGAACGGGCATTTCGATTCAGTTGCCATGTGTGCGCTACCCTCGGTCGTGTCCATGCCGCCATCCGGCCCGGCTCAGTCGGGAAAACGGCCAGTGAAATCAATGACTCAGGCGGCGGGCCCGGCAGGTCGATCAACGGATCGTCGGGGCTACGCGGGCATTCATGACAGCGGCAATCGATGTGCCGACAGATCACCCACGGTACGCCTGGTCGGTTTCTGACTCATTCTTGTCTCGATATCAGTCTCGGCCGGCCAGAGTGCACCGGCAGCAGCTAATGCTAGTCGCCCGTTGCCAAGTCAGCTAATAGTCGCAGTATTGGCAGGTGATAGGCGCAATCTCTCAGCCCGGCACAGAGTGTTGCAGGCGCTGCTTGGCAATGTGCCACAATAGCTGTTCGTTACGGCATCACGATCAGGCGGATTGAATGGACGGCCTTGGTTTTCGGCACGAGCAGGATCGTTACATTGCACAGCAGGTGCACATGGATCGATTGCATCAGTTGTTTCGCCAATCGGTTTCGGCGGTTTTCGGCAGTTTTCTGGCCGTGATCATGTTGAGCTGGCTGTGTTGGGATCGTTTTGATCACAACGTGGTTTTCTGGTGGATAGCCCTGCTGACGGGGGCGACGTTGATACGCATTCTGATGTTCGTAGTCTATTTCCACAGCCCGGCAGCGCTGCGCACGCCGCAGCGCTGGGAACTCAAGTATTGGCTGACGCTGGTGTTGTCCGCTGGCATCTGGGGCGCTGGAGCGTTGGCGGTCATGCCCAGGGACGACCTGTTGGCCCAGGCGCTGGTCATGTTGTTTACCGTCGGCATGTCCGTCAGTGCGGTGTCCTGTTACTCGGCCTACCGCTACATGACGGTGGTGTCGATTTCCCTGGTGCTGTTGCCTTGCACCCTGTGGCTGCTGTTCCAGCCGTCAACCCTGCAAATCGGGATGGCCGTGGCGGTCCTGGTGTTCGCCTCATTCGTGTTCAGGGCCACCAGCAGCCTGGCCAATGCGGTGGAAACGGCCTTTCGGCTAACCCGCGAAATGGAGCTGGCGCACAGCATTTCCACGCGCGCGGCACAAACCGATGAGCTCACCGGCCTGAAAAACCGCCGGGCTTTTTTCCAGCATGCCCAGCAGCTCTATAGCCATTGCCGAAATTACCAGTTGCCGCTGTGTGCGGTCATGCTGGACATGGATCACTTCAAACACATCAACGACACCTACGGGCACCAGATCGGCGATCAGGTCCTGCGACAAATGGGTGTGGTGATCGGTCAATCCTTTCGCGAGGGCGATATCCACGGTCGACTGGGTGGGGAGGAGTTCGCGGTGTTGCTGCCCAATACCTCCATCGAAACCGCCCAAGGCATTGCCGAGGACCTCATCCAGTCCATTTCCGGGCTCATGACCGGCCCGGTTCACTGCATAACCGCCAGTGTCGGTGTGGCGGTCATGGTGCCTGACGACAATGATTTGCACAGTTTGATGTGCAACGCCGATAAAGCGCTTTACCGCGCCAAGGCCCGTGGGCGCAACCAGGTCGCGGTGGCCGAGTAACGCCCGGTAGCACCGGCCGGGTGCTCATCCCAGTATGAAATACACCTTGCGCACCGCCGTGAGGTTTTCCCAGGTGCCTTGAAATCCGGCGGCAACCACGAACGAAGAACCGGGGCCAAAAGTGCAACTGACACCCTGCGCGTCGGTCAGGCGTACGGTGCCTTCAAGGATATGGCACAGCTCGTCGTAATCGCATTGGCAGCGCTCCAGATGCGGGCCGGCTTCCCAGATGCCGGCCACGGCGTTTTTCTGCGGGGCCACGAAGTGGCGCCAGCTGCTGCTGCGATAGGGCGCATCGACAATGGCCGGGTCATTGACTTCGAGCTCTTTGGGGATCAGCTGCGGGTTGGCGAAGTTGATCACGTGCTGGGGCAGGGCGCTGGACATGCGGATCTCCGGTTCAGGAATCGAAGCCGATACCAAAGGCATCGAAGGTTTTGAGCAACAGGTCGCGATGACCATCGCGGTCTTCCCGGGCCAGCGAGCGCTGCGCCAGCTTCACCCCGGCGTAGCGCAGTGGCTCTGGCGGAAAACGGAAGGGCGCCTTGGAGGTCATCATCAGTTCTGTTCGTTCCGTGGCTTCACCGGCCAGCAGGTCGAGCATGTTCAGCGCGGCAAAACGGCTGGCCGACACGCCTTGCCCGGTGAAGCCGAGGGCGTAGGCCACGCGACCCTGCATCTCACAGCCGGTGAACATCGTGGTGCGCGCGGAGGTGTCGATGATGCCGCCCCAGGCATGGCTGAAGCGCACGTCGCGCAACGGCGGGAACGCCTGGTGGAACTGCTCGGCGAGACGCTTGAAACTCGCCGGTCGTTGCGTCAGTGCTTCATCGCGGCGTCCACCGAAGTGGTAGATGGCGTCGTAGCCGGCCCAGAGTATGCGGTTGTCGGCGGTCTTGCGCAGGTAATGGAACTGGTTGCCCGAATCGGCGATGCCGTAGCGGCCGGTCCAGCCGATAGCCTGCAGTTGCTCATCGCTCAGCGGCTCGCTGACCAGGCTGTAGTCATATACCGGGATCACGCTGGAGGCCAGGTGCCCGAGCAGCGGCGGGGCGATGTTGGTCGCGAGGGCGATTTGCCCGGCTTCCATCCCGCCGTTCGCCGTGCGCAAGCGCAGACGGTCGCCGGTGTTCTGAAGTTCCAGCACCGGGCTTTGCTCGAACAACCGAATGCCCTGCTTAAGGCAGACCCGGCGCAACTCGGCGGCCATCTTCGCCGGGTTGAGCAGCGCGTAGTTCGGTTCGAACACTCCGGCACCGTAGAGCGGTGAGTCCAGGCGCTGTGCCAGCGCGCGGCCTTCAAGCCATTCGCACTCAATGCCGAACCGGGCGTAGTTGCGTTGCATCGAGCGCAAACCCTCGACCTGCCAGGGTTGGCTCGCCAGGTTCAACTTGCCTTCGCGTTCGAACTCGACCTGCATGCCGAAGTGCTGCAGGTCGGCCGCCAACTCGTCGAGGTTCTGCCGTCCCAGGCGGATCAGTCGCTCGGCTTCCTGCGGCCAGCGTTTCAGTGCGTTGGAAACGCCATGGGAGATGCTCGGCGCGCAGAAACCGCCGTTGCGTCCGCTGGCTTCACCGCCGCAGTGGCGCGCTTCGATGATCGCGATGTTCAGGGTCGGCCAGCGTTGACGAGCCAACAGCGCCGTCCACAACCCGGTGAAGCCGCCGCCGACAACGGCCAGGTCGCATTGCAGGCTGCCCGCCAGTGGCGATGCGCTTGGCGCTTGTGCGACGGTGTCCTGCCAGAACGGGTGGGCGTGTACGTTGTCGAGCGAGTCGTGGCGCGGTGGGGACTTCATTCAGCAACTCCGGCGTTGTGGGCGGCAATGGTGGGTCAGCTGTCGGGCAACGCCAGGATCGCCCGTGCCGCCAGGTCGGTGCCGCGAATCGCCTGCATGCGCTCGCTGAACGCCTTGAGGCGCTGTTTCATCCCGTGGTCGGCCAGCAACTGTTCGAGGGCGGCGGGCAGTGCCGCCAGCGGATCGGCGAAGCGTGGCAGGTAGCGGCCGACGCCGACTTCCTCGGCGCGCGCGGCGTTGTCGTGGCCGTCCCAGCAGTAAGGGATGATCAGTGACGGCAAGCCGAAGTACAGCGCTTCACAGAAACTGTTGTTGCCGCCGTGATGAATGAACAGCTCGCATTCCTTGAGCACCGCCGGTTGGGCAAACCAGCTGTCGAGGTACACGTTGTCCGGCACCGTGGTGTACATGTCGCGGTAGGCACCGACGTTAATCAGGAAGCGATAGGGCAGGGTTTCGACCGTGCCGATCAGTCGTTTCATCATCTCGGTGTCGGCGGCCCCGAGGCTGCCGAAACTGATGTAGATCAGCGGCGCTTCGTTGTGCCGCGGAAAGTCAGGAACGATGTAGGGCGCTTCGCGGCGCACGCAGCCGTCGAGGTAGACGTAGCGTTGCGGGTCCAGAGGTTGCTGGCGTTCGTAGCGCACCGGCGTCGGCGACAGCAGCAGATTGAGCCACGGCGAATCGACGAGGAACTGGCCGGGCGGGCAGGGCGGCGTGCCGTTGCTGGCGAGAAACTGCGAAAAGCGTTCATGGGCCGGTGCGACGGCGTTCAGGTAATGCTCGGTGAAGCGCTCGCGACCTTCGACATCACTGGCCAGGCAACCGGACAGGTAGGGCGGCACGGCGGCGTCGGGGAGTTCGGTTTCCGCGCAGGAGACCATCCGCACCCAGGGGCAGCCGGCGTTGGCGATGGCCGGAAACATGACCACGTTATCGAGGACGATCACATCCGGTTTCAGCCGGCCGAGCAATTGCTGCAAGGGTTTTTCCGCTTCGATCGCGGTGTCGATGATCGCGTCCCAGGCCGGTGCCACGTAGCTGTCGATCTGTGCCAGCGGGGTCTGGTCGAAGTAGGGAATGTTGCGCTCGATGAAGCGCTCCCAATAGTGCTGGTGCTCCGCCGCCGACAATGGGCTGGCTTGCGGAATCGGGTACTCGTCGAAACCGTATTCGGCGAAGAGTCCCCGGAAATGCTCGTGGCAAATGAACACCGGTTTGGCGCCCAGCTCGCGCAGCGATTGGGCGATGCCAATGCAGTTCAAGGCTGCGCCGAAACTGGCTTCTGGAAACAGGGCGATTAATTTTTGTGTGTGCATGGCGCCGCCAGATCCAAGGCGGGAAAGTCCCGCCGTTTCTGAAGATGATTTGATGCTGTCTTATTTTATAAAAAAAATCATCAAGTTTTTTGAGGCGCTTCAACGGCGGCCGAACGGGTGGCTCTGCGGGATGCCACGGTTGGCGGTTTGCGGGCGTTGCGCGGCGCTCAGGCGCAGGTGCAGGCGCAGCAGGTCGGCAGCGATCTCCATTTGTCCGCGCTCGATGTGCGCGATGATTTGCAGGTGCTCGCGCAAGGCTTCCTGCAAGCGGTGCACGCTGACCGATGGCAGCAGGTTCGGCAGGCGTCGCAGGCTCTGGTGCTGGAGCAGGGCGTCGCCGATGAAACGGTTGCCGCAGCTCTGGGCCAGCAGTTCGTGGAAGCTGATATCCAGCTCGCGGAACTGCTGGATGTCGAAGTCTTCCACCGGGCGTGCAAGCAGCGTTTGCATGGCGCTGCGCAGCAAGGCCAGGCGTTGCGGATCGGCGTTGAACTGCCCGCTGAGCAGGGCTTCCGGCTCGAGAATCAGGCGGAACTTCAGGCTTTCTTCCAGCGCGGCGAGGCTGTTCAGTGAGGGCCGAAACAGCCAGGACTGGCCGGGGCCGCGCTCAATCGCCTGGCTTTCGCTCAGCTGTTGCAGGGCTTTCTGCGCCGCCGGCCGGCCGATGTCGTACCGGCGCATCAACTCGCTGATGCTGATGCTGTCACCCAAGCGCCCGGCCATGCGGTCGCGCAGGACCGAGGTGGCCAGCTCTTCTTCTTCGGCCTGGGGCAGGGCGGCGTTGAAGGCCTGGCCAGCGGGGGCCGCAATCAGGCGATAGCCCTTGCCGGCTTCATGGCTCAGCAGGTTTTCTTCCAGCAGCACTTTGAGGGCGCCGCGAATCAGGGTGCGCGAGACCTGAAAGGTGCGCGCCAGAGCTTGCTCGGCCACCGGGTCACCGGCCACCAGCCCGGTTTCCTGGGTGTGTTCCAGGATCCTTCGGGCCAGTTCCAGGTGGTTGGTGCGGGGTTTTTTCTCGGCTGTTGTGCTCAAGCGTTTTATCTCGGTTCGGTCGCTTCGGACTCAGGCGCTCATCTTATGCCATGCACCGCTCAATCGTCAGGCGCAGAAAAAAAGCGTTGACATCTTTTAGTGCTGGTCCTAATTTCTAAAAAAAAACACATGTAATCGTTTCTCTTTTTGCCGTACTGCCTTCGAAAAAACAATAAACAATCGTCGGGTGAGTATCATGAGAAAGCTGAAAGACGTGCTGTGCGTGGGGTTGGCCGTTTCCCTGGCGATCGCTACACAGGCTGCAAGCGCGAAAGACATGGTGATTTCCATCTGGGACGGCTACATGGCCCCGGATGCGCTGGACAAGTTCAAGGCGGCCAGTGGCGTCGATGTCGACAAAGCCTTGCACGCCACCAACGAAGAGATCATGGGCAAGCTCATGGCGTCTGGCGGTGAAGGGTATGACGTGGTCTTCGTCTCCTCGCCCTTCGCCGAAGTCCTGCACAAGCAAGGCCTGCTGGCCGACATCGATCCGGTCAAGGTCCCCAATCTCAAAAACCTCTACCCCGAAGCCACACACCTGGAATACGACCCCGGCAACCACTTCTCGGTGCCTTACACCTGGGGCACGACCGGTATCTGCTATCGCACCGACAAGGTGAGCCCGGCGCCGCAAAGCTGGAACGACCTGCTCAACCCCAGCGACGCGCTCAAGGGCAAAGTCACGATGCTGGCCACCGACCGCTGGATGCTAGGGGCCGGTTTCCTCGCCAAGGGCTGGTCGGTCAACGACAGCGACCCCGGCCAGATCGCCGCCGTACGCGATCAACTGATCGCCACCAAAAAACGCATCCTCGCCTTTGACGACACCACCTTCTATTCCAAGCTCGCTTCCGGCGAATCGCTGATGGCGCACGCCTGGGACGGTTGGTGCAACTACGGCACCCAGGCCAACGCGGCGATCAAGTTTGTCGTGCCCAAGGAGGGTTCCGATCTGTGGGTGGACACCATGGTCGTGCTGAAAAGCTCGAAGCATCAGGACGAGGCGTTCAAGTTCGTCAACTTCATGCTGGCCAAGGAAAACCACGTCTGGGTCGCCGAAAACATCCTCTACAAAATCCCCAACCAGGCTGCAATGGCCGGTTTGTCCGCTGACCTGCTCAAGCAATACCCCAACCTGACCATCGCCCCGGGCGATCTGGTGAAGATGGAGCAATTGCGTGACCTGGGCGGCACCACGCAGAAGGCCTACACCCGGGCCGTCACCGAAATCATGGCGGCACAGAACTAAGCCCCGCACAACGCAAGCCGCATCGAACCGAGGCATGTCGTGCATGCCTCGCCACGCTCGCAAGCCGCCTCGGTCCTGAGGCGGGAGGATATGGGTAATGAGTGCTTTGCATGCTGACAGGCGTCTGTCGGCCTGGCTTCTTGCGCCCGGCTTTGGCTGGCTGCTGACTTTTCTGGTGATTCCTTGCTTGCTGGTGCTGGTCTACAGCTTCGTCGAACGCGGTGCTTATGGCGGCATCGATTGGTTGTTCACCTGGGAAAACTACCAGCGCGCCTTTGATCCGCTGTACCTGAGCATCCTGCTCAAATCGGCAAAAATCGCCGGTCTGGCAACGGTCTTCGCGGTGCTGATCGGCTACCCGGCGGCCTACGCCATTGCCCGTGCGCCACGGCGTCGGCAAGCGGTGTTCCTGTTTCTGGTGATGCTGCCGTTCTGGAGCAACTACCTGATCCGTACCTACGCCTGGATTGTCCTGCTCAACCGTGAAGGGCTGATCAACCGCCTGCTGCAACTGTGCGGCTACAGCGGTGAACCCATCAGCCTGCTGTACACCGAAGCGTCGGTGGTGCTGGGGCTGGTCTACAACTACATCCCGTTTGTGATCCTGGCGATTTTTTCCTCCCTGTCGCGGATCAACAACGAACTCTGGGACGCCTCCAAAGACCTCGGTGCTTCGGGCTGGATGACCTTTCGCCGGATCATCCTGCCCCTGAGCGTGCCCGGCATTGCAGCCGGCGCGGTGTTTGTCTTCGTCCTCAGCATCGGCAACTTCATCACCGCCGATTTGCTCGGCGGCAAGCAGGTGCAGATGGTCGGCAACCTGATCTACTCACAGTTCCTGACCGCGCGGGACTGGCCGTTCGGCGCGGCGCTGAGCTTCTTCCTGATCGCGATCATGCTGGTCCTGTTGTTCATCCAGGCACTGGTGGCCCGTCGTGCCGAAGGAGGCCGCCCATGAGTCGATCACCTTCCGTTGGCGGCAGCGTCCTCAATGCGCATCTTGGTTTGGTCTACGCCTTCCTCTATGTGCCGATCCTGGTGTTGATCCTGCTCTCGTTCAACAAGTCCGGCTTGCCCACCGCCTGGGGCGGGGTGTCCCTGAAGTGGTATGCGG
>Ga0302167_10000674_pt1 | contig 15977 bp, 17 predicted proteins | sample I_Fen_N1_1_FD_193496 | JGI IMG/M metagenome (GOLD analysis project Ga0302167, IMG submission 193496) | Peat permafrost microbial communities from Stordalen Mire near Abisko, Sweden - I_Fen_N1_1 | ecosystem: Environmental > Terrestrial > Soil > Wetlands > Permafrost | place: Sweden: Abisko...
ATCCATTCCAGAAAGTTTGCTAAAAGCATCATAGTAGGATTGTGTTCCTGCTTTTCCCGATAATGAAGGAAGTTCGTAAGACATATTTCTGCCACTGTTTACCCATTCACGGAATTGTATTTCTTGAACTTCTACCATATCCCTATCTATATCCTGCATAACAGCATTACTCTGTGACTTTGCTTGTATTCCATAGTCACTTTGTTGTTGTAACGAGTTTGAACGATTCGGTAAGGTTGGGATCTGGCTTCTTTGAGAACTTCTGCCATTTGCCGTACTGCCAAAATTATTACTGGAATAATTACCCAATCTACTTGCCTGTGGAGTAGGAAAGTTCGGAATTTGACCGAAACTTATTATACCTGTAAGTAATAAGGGAAAAATATATATTTTTCTCATCTTGAACATTAATGTATTGTGTGTTTTGTGTTTCCTGCAATTTACAATTTTTCTATGAGTAGTGAAAATAACAATCTATGTAAGTTTTTCACAAATTTATTTCAGCATCACGTCAAAACTTGACGTGTTTTATTTTAAAAGTTGAGTTTTTAATAATTCTTCTAAAGGATTTTGAGGTTTGCTCGTAATGACAGTTTTTAAATCTTTTTCAGATAATTCGGCAAACTCAACAGTTTTCAATATGGAAAAAGCAACGTCTTTTAATCCTAACTTTCGGAGTGCTATCCGAATTTCTTTATCAGTAGGAAACAGACTGTCATTTTGTTTTAAATGGATTTTGTGATTTTTCATATTTTATTTCAATTCTTTGTAGTATTTATATTTTTCATTTTTAATAGAAGACTTTGTAAACTCAAATTACTTGAATTGACATCCTGAGTATAGGCTTCATTAAGTAGATAAAAAACACTGTGAATAACCTTTTCAGTAAGGTTTTCTTCAATCATATAGCCATTAGCCAGTTTTCCTGTCATATTCAAGGTTTTTATAAAATAATGGTTAATCATATTTTCATAAATAAACTTCAAATCATCAGAACTTTTGTATTTTATTGTTTTTATATCTTCTTTTAAATAATTAGAAACTGTATGGTAGAGGTCAGAGCTTAATTTATTCACATACTTGTCTCTAATATGCCTTAAATCATTATATACAGGTTGTTGAGGGTATTTTTTTCTAACAATTTGAAATGTTTCACTGATAATAACCTGTAATCTGATTTTAGAAATTTTGGTTGTCATTGAAAGTTCATTAACTGAGGTATTCCAATACTTCTCATAATCTAAAATGAGTTCAAGGGTAGATTTATAATTTTTCTTACCTATAAAAATTTCCTTCAGGTCTGCTACAAGACACTTTTCAACCATTTGGCTGATTGTCTCTTTTAAATGTAATTCTGCATTATGTTCCATTACTTTGCTACATCAAAAAGAGTTTTCTCCTCATTTCTCATAAAGGCATTCCCAAGCCTTTTATATTTCATCTCTTTTCCGTTTACACAAACAGAGTATAATCCGTTTACTTTTTGTTCAACTATTCTAAGAAAAATAACATCTTTTTCTTCACAATCATTGTCTAATGCAATATGCTTTCTTAAATCTTCAATAGTAACAGCGCCAAAACGTTTTATCCAAGATTGAATCTTTTTGTTGGGTTTTGGTTCTTGATAATCTTTAGGTAAATCACATTTACTGTCTTTTTCTGTTTGTTGTGCAAAAGTCATTGTTGAAACAACTATCACTACTGCTGTTAAAAACTTTTTCATGATAGTATTATTGTTTAGTTAAATAAAACGCACCGACAGTTGAGGCATAGGGATAATTAACCCACTCAATTTTTGTAGAACTGATCTTTTTGAATTTGTATTCTGCATTCGTAGAACCTGACTTTATCGTAAATTCATAGACAGTTTCAGAAATGTTTTCTGGAACACTTGAAGAAACACCTAAACTTGCACCTTGCTGTAATATTGATTTGTAGCTTGTTTCGATGCTCCCCGCAATAGTAAAAAAATCATCATTAGTGAATTTGTAGAGTGCCGTACCGTCTTTTTGCCATTTCCCCTGAATCCACGTTGGAGGGTGAAAATACTGTGTTGATACTGGATTGTTTGTTGTCTGTGTGTTTTCATCATCGTGATTTGAACAACCAACAAATGATAATGCTGCAAAAACTGTGAATAGTAGTTTTTTCATAAGTGAATATTTTACTCACTCAATCCCAAAGTGAAAGGTTATAAAATGCAGAAAGCATGGGATCAACCATACTTGCTTATAGAGGTTCTGACAAAACCCAACGATACAAATAGGTATAACCCATGCCATATAGCACGAGTCATGAACTATTTATTTTGTATCGTTTTTTGAAACTGTCAGATTTCTATAAACAAAATAAAAGCTATGCTTCTTTTTTCGATAAAATTTGAATTACAAATATATAGATTTTTGTAATCTACGCTTAACAAGCAAAAATTGTTCCTAAATATTTTTTAATAACTTATCCAACATCAGCTTTATATCCTTCAAATGTTGAATAATTTTTATGTTCTCTTCCTTTAACTCGAGCTAGTTTTGTTTTGTCAATTCTACCTTGTATATAAAAAGATAATTCTTCAAATCTTTCAATAGGAATATTGTAAATTGTTCTTGTAGGAGCAATTTTAAATTCTCTTTTCAATACAGCCCCAAACGCTCCATAATTCATTCCAGCCTTCCCTACTTCATATTCTTTATATTCATTATATCGTTTTATTAAATGACCAATATAATTAGCTTTCGTAGTATCAAATCCTACACAACCTTCTGGATATTTTGCTTTTGGCGCTTTACCTGGTTTTTTAATTGTAATGTTATTATTGTCACCAATTACAGCATTACCAACTTTAGCATTAAAGTTTATAGAATTTTTATCTTGTTTATCTATATTTAATGGAGTGGTTACTAATTCAAATTTTCTTTTTAAAACATCAAAACTAGAAATATCCCCTTTAGTTATTTTAGAATGACATAAAGGACAAAGTAAAATTAAATTCTTAATTTCATTATTTGAGGGGTTTTCATCAATATGATGGATCTCAAAATGCCCAACATCATCATTACTACAAAAAGGACAGCATGAATTTATCTCTTTTTGTAACTCAGCTCTCACTTTACTTTCCTTCGGGATTCTTTTTCTTACTTTCTTTTCTTCCATAATGTTTTTATAATCTAATTATTCATTAATAATTTAAATGAGGAAAATGCTTGTTTTACCAATTCATACAAAACTTGTGGTGTTCCAGTATCAACTCCCATATTAATTGCAATAGAAATAAGAGTAGATAAAAATATTCCATACCAATCAAACTTCCCTAATCTTTCTGTAGCATCTATTATATAATCCAATCTTTCTGTAATATATTGCAATTGTGCCTCCGTAGGATTAATTCTTTCCGCAATCAATTCCCTTAATACATTTGTTGATTCTGCAATAGATTGAATTTGCCCTGTAGTAAAAGGAGTATTATCAAGAGCATTGGCATCTAATAAAGAAAAAATATTCTGTTCAAATTGAAAATTATTCCAATGATCTATTGAATCCATGTCTTCAATAAATGGTGCTGCATGATTTTTTATCCAATTTTCAAAATGCTTGAATACTTCGGCTTTATCATGAATCTGTGCATTATTTGGTATAAATTCAGTTATACTAAGAATAGGTCTAAAGGCTGTGTACCTATATCTAAATTGTTCCCAACTGCTCGCTGGATTAAAAAAATGAAATCTCATCTCGGAATCGACAACCTTAACTTCTGTTATAGGACTATTTCTTTCTTCAAAATCCGAAATAGTGAACCTGTTTGTATCTAAACTAAATTTTTCTTTAATAATCTGATAAACTTCGTTTTTATATTTTTTCAGCATTTATTATAAATTAGATGAAATACAAATTTATTAATTACGTTTAATATTTCATTGTTGATTGAAAAAATTATAAATTTCATTTCAAAATAAATAGACAATTCATGATATTAATTATTTTAAGTTTATTTCTAGCTTTTATACTTGTCACAAGATCTATTGAAAGCGTTGTTACAGATGAAGTGACTTTAAAAAAAATTGATAATTTTCATATACAAGTAAGAATATATGTTGAAAAATTTACAGCAACAACTTTCAAAACAGCCTCTTCAGGAATAATGGCGAATTCGTTAAAGATTATCATATCCTTTTTTGCAGTTATGTATATGATTTCGATATTTATATTAGGTATAGCTATAAATGCAGGAAATACAAATGTGTCATTTATATCGCAAGAAATTTATTACATGGCGGGAGTAGTTTTTATTCTGATATTTTTGTCTAATGGACTTAAAACTGATTTTTCCTCATTTTATAATATTACAAAAACTAATATTTTGAAAAAAATCAAAAATCCTTTAGTCTTGTTTATAATAGCCTTATATTACTTTTTAATATTAGGTTTTTATTATATTTCTTTTATCTTCTTAAAAAATTTCAATATATCCAACAATATTATTTTTGAAAAGATAATTGAAAATCATATATATTTATTTTTACTTCTCTTGCCAATATTGATAATTATAATTTTTATTATTATTGAATTAGTTTTATGGTCATTGTGTAGGTTTACAGCTTTTCTTTCTTATCGAATTTTAAAATATTGTTTTGTTAAATCTCAAAAGCTAAATCCTGAAAAGCCATTAAAACCTTTATTATTAATAGTTCAAACAATCAGCTTGATAGCTCCTCCCATAATTGCACTCATCAAAGAGTTTTTAGGTTAAATATATTCATTCACAAAATGGTATATTTTTTTTATTATCTCTAAAATAATTGTATACTAATGTCTTTTTTAATATTCCGTTTCCAAGCTCTAATACTTTTTGGGGAGTTATTTTACCACTTTCATTACAGTTCCAATTGCATAGTATTTCTGAAATCATATTTTTCTTTTCCTCAGTCTTTTGTCTCTTTTCTTCATTAAGAATTGGTAAAAACTTTAAAGTCTTCTCAATAGGAGTAAGAGTAACATCATTAAAGAAAAATCTTTTATTTTTTTTGCAGTAGGGCTTAAATTCATTTTGATTAACATAAGCTTTAGTTACTATACTTTGAATTTCCTTATAATCTAACGGATTTAAAAGATTTCTCATATTGGCATTTGACACTATTTTGTATAACAATTCTTTTGTCATATCAGGATTGAGGTATAATAAATTTTTAGCATATAATCCCAAGATTCTTTCACGGTTTCCTGCTTTCACATTTCTAGGCATATAAGCAATTGTATATTTGACTTTATTTTTTCCACAGTCATGAACACCATCATTATTATAATGAAACTCCATATTTTCAGTTACTTCATCAAGATCATTATACCTTAATGATATTTTTCCGTCACAGTGTATACCTAATGAAGATTTATCTTCATTGATAGTGTTACGGAAAAGTGGCTTTATAGATTGTTCTCTATTTTTAGAACTTTCATTGGAAATTACATTTTCAAAATTTAGAGAATCAATGTCAATTATTGTAGATGTAGCTTTATACACTGCATCTGAATCATAAGAAAGAACTGTCAATCTGTCTACTGAATGTGCTTTTTCATCTATTGGGAGGTTTAATATCCCCCGAATATACTTACAAGCATCAAGATAATTAGAAGGAGTAATTCCAGAAACTCTAACCGCTAACCCAAATCCAGTATTAGAGACACTTTTCCAATATGCTGCTATATATTTATTCTTGTCTAATTGCTGCTTTAATATATCTGAAGCATTATTATCAATATCAAAAAATAAATAGCCTGTAGGGTTTTTAGTGTATTTACTTATCATCTTATTGTTAGCATAGTTGAAGTGAAGTATTGCACAAGAGATTTGAGTTAATTTTATTTTTTTTTGTTCAGGACTTTTATTCTTAAATGCTCTTAAATTCTTAATAGCTATATTTTCGGGCTTATCATCTGATTTTACTAAATCTATAAATTCTTTTAAATCTTTTACAGAGTAAATAATATTTCTAGATGTTACAGCTTTGCAAATATTGATAATTGTATTTGTTGTATTTTTAAAATGATTATGTTTCATAGTGACTCATTTAAAATAAGGGCATAGCGATAGCTCATACAGCTTGTTTGCTATATTATTTGAGGGTTTATAATACTTTAAAATTTTAGTTGATTTTTAGGCTTTTTTGAGATCCAAGCCCAATTGCAATTAGAGATTTGCTTTAAATTGACAGACTATTGATAAGAATCAGTTTTGAGAACCACACCTTACTAATAAAGCAACTGTCAAAAGCATTTTTAAGGATTTAAACGTGCAAAAACCTCATTTTTAGAATAATAAACTCTTTTGCCAACTTTGGTATTTTTTAAAGTTCCATCATTATTCCAGTGAAATAATGTTGTTAAGCTAACGTTTAAAAGTTTTGCTGTTTCTTCACGAGTATAAAATTGCTTCTCGTTTTCTTGACCTTGATTGCCGTTATTGTATTTTTCTAATTCTTCTCGAACTAACTTCTGTATGAATTGACCAAAAGAATCTAAATCGATTTGCATTAATTGAATGGCTGAGTTCATCATATCTTATTTTATTTATTTAAAATATAAGTAACAAAGCCAATACCAGGGAAAATAGGGATTTTATAGGGAAAATATTTTTTAGCGATTTTTATTTAACCTACTGATTTTCAAAGACAAAGATTTTAATTTATTTTTATTTCAGGAATTGGTTTCAATTTTTCCCTACGAATTCCCAAAGTTGATTCAATTTCTGACAGGAACAAATCCGTCTTTTTCGCAGCAAATGGATAATCTTTACTATCTGGATTATTAATATTAATATAGTTTTTATGATATTGTTGTTTATTTTCACGCTTGTTATTTCTATTGAAGTTTACAACATCCTCAAAAGATATAATTGTATTTAATTCATTTCCTTCTATTTCTTCAAAATAATCAAAAACATAAAAAAAGTAACAAAAGCGAAAAAAATAAATATCTCTACTTAAATTCAGATACTTAATACCAAATTCATTATATCTATTTTCTGATAAAGCATTAAGTATTATTCTGATTTCATCAACATTAAAGTTTTTTCTTTTCAAAAAGATTGCAAAATTACTTTTAACATCAGCAAATCGATTAAATTCATCGTCTAAATCATCATTACTGGTTTCTCTTTCACCAAATAGTAAATGATTTAAATATTTTAGTTTCATTCCATATAATGAATTTTCAGAATCAAGTTCTTTGTAAACGTAAGGATTAATCCCATTTAAATAAAAAAAAGTTAATAGTTCTGTATGGGAATGAATATTTAAATAATCCCATAATGATTCATAAACCATTGGAATTGGCTTTGAATTTTCAAAAAAAACACTTAGCTGTGGTACTACAAATGAATGTTTAAATAATAATTTTTCATTCTCTGAAACTAAAGTCTCCAAATATTTTACTTTGCTTGAAACGTTATTGATAATAGGAGAATTAATATTGGCTTCTACTTCTCTAACAAACTTATGTATGTTATATAGTTCTTTCGTTGATAGGAAATTTACTAATGATGCATAATAGCTAATGAAAATATTTGGAAGTAATAATCTTAGACTTATATACTCCTCAAAATACTCATTTAAATTGGATAAAGTAAGTTTTTTTGCATTTGCATTTAACCTCTCAAATTCTTCAGTACCCTCATTATATTTATCATATTCCGAAAGAAAAAAATTAATATTACCTAAAATTTCTTCTATTTCGTTATTACTATATATTTCTTCTATAAATTCTATTGAATCAAAATCAACTCGATCATTGACAGTAATATATTTTGTAATATCAATAAATGAATCAATATATTCAAAATAATTGTCAATAAAATCTGTATTTTCTATTTTTTCAAAAACTAAATCATTTGAATAGTAGATTAATCTATCAAGAGTAACACGGTTTAAAATTTTACGTTTATCGTCATCTTTAATATTACCTCCTGAATAATATTGATGGATATTATTTTGTATTTCATCATCAGGAATAAAAAAGGGTGTATGAACTCTTCTAATAAATTTTTGAAAGAAAAACCCATGTATTGTATCATCTGTTCGTGGTATATCTGATGCGACTACATAAACGATGAAATCTAATGCTGTCCCTTGTTTATTTAATATATCTTTATAATCTATCATATTAATAACCCAAACTGTTAAAGATTTTTGCAGTTGACTTTGCTTTTTCTACCTCTGTCTTGTTAATATATGCCAAAAGTTGCTTTTCTGTTGTGTGTCCTGTAAAATTAAGCAAATAAGTTGTAGGGATTTTCTCATAAAAGTTAGAAGCAAAACTTTTCCTTCCTATATGAGATGTAACGAGTTTATATTTGGGGAAATTACCAAAAACCTTACGAGTTATATTCTTCCCATCTTTTTTTATTGTCTCAGTTCTTCCATTATATACAATCTCATGTATTTCAGCAATCTCGCATACATCTTTGATATAAAGATTTAGTTTTACATCTGATATTTTTCGGGGGAACTCTCCGTTTCGTTTTGCTAAAATATCCTGAACTTTTTTTAATAGTGGAATTTGCATTTTAGCATTGGTCTTTTGTTGAGTAAATTCAATATATTTTTGTCCTTCGCTGTCTTCAATAATCATTGAGGAATTAAATCTCATATAATCACTTACACGTTGTCCTGTATAACAAGAGATAAGTAACCAATCTCTTGCATTATCTAAATAATCATGGGGCATTTCTTTCAGATCTATTTTATCAAGCTCATCAAACGTTAAATATATTGATTTTGGAATATGCTTTGTCGCTTTCTCAACTTCAAATTTCCATAATTCCGCATGCTTATGAACTTCAATGTCAAAAGACCCTGCAACTTTACAAATCATTTTTAAGAATTTAAGGTTGCGATATGTTGTTGAAATCTTATAATTCTCCTTATTACAATACTCTTCAAAATCAAATCTAAAAGAATTATCTAAATCTTTAAATTTTAATCCTCTAAATGTTTTCTTCCTGATTTTTCTATCCGCTACATATCTTATCATCAATTGCTTAACAACATTAGCCTTCTTAATAGTCGATTCCGTAACACTATCTTTTTTTAAAGAAATATAAGTATCAATAAAAGTAATTACATCATCCGAATAATTATTATCTTCAACTTTTAAGGTTATAGGTTCTATAATTGATTTCAACCATTCTTTTAAATCCACTTCGGGAAGATCGTTTATGTAACTTGAAATAATGTTAGCTTCTAATTGTGAAAGACGAGTGTTTATAGTTTCAGTATCATCTTTATGCATTTTTTTAGACGGCATTTTACACCTTCCCTCTTTCCATTCTTTTGGTTTACAGCTCAAATACGGAACAGGAACACGTATATCAATATCCTTATCTCTAAATTTTGCCCAAATTGTACTTTCTTTATCCGCTACTTTTCCTCTAATAAAAAAACTTACTGATGCCATAATTGCAATGATTAAAATTTAAAGTTGTACCCAAATTTGTACCCAAAAAATTCAAATATAGTTTAATTTCAATAAATTCAAATTAATTAAACAATCTTAAAAAACCTTTGTACAAAGCATTTATAAATTAATCAAGATTTTAACAGATTTAAAAACTTAGTCCCTCCAACTCCACAAAAACGTTGCAAAATATTTTGCAACGTTTTTTTTATTTACCTCCCATTTCACAACAAAAAAGCCTTGACCAAAATTGATCAAAGCTTACACTAATATTAAAAACTAATTTTTTACTTAATTCATGTGATTTACGCTTTTACTGATACTTTTCACGTCAATCACTTTCGCCAATATTTTAATAGGGTCATTATATTGAAGTTCAATACTGTTAATTATTTTATCATCAACATTATCATCAAACTTTCTGGCAAACAGGTGATCACCTTTTTGTAGAAAATCTAAATCAGTTCCGGTGAAAGTTTTTGGGCGTAATTTGATATCTCCATCTGGAATCCAGATTATTGCTCTCTTATCATCATCAACCAAAATTCCATTAAATGAAGTATTCATCAAAACGGTTTGAAAGAAAGATTCATCAGCAATAAGCGTATTGAGATAATAATCTTCAAATTTTTTCACTTCAGTACTGTTACAAATAAACTCGCAACAATTCCTTGTTAAAATCATCCATTGTCCTCCGATATAAGGAATTACATCTTTCATAAACTCTCTTTTATGAGTCTTATCTGAGATATTATCCTCGGATTCTTCAAAATAATTTTCGATCCTGTTCATCGTTTCAGGTCTTACTTTTTCCTGATCAGCAAATTTTATATAGCTTTTACCATTATTTTTAGATAAGAAATCTTTGATGATCTTTTGAGATTTTAATGGATAATCCTGTCCGCTGAGGTTAATGAAATAGTCCCATTTTTCATCCATATTCAGCAGATAATTCATTCCATCTAGCTCAGCCTGAACCATACTGTACCCTCCCCAAATTACATTTTCACTTTTAAGAATATGTACGTTTGGATATTTTTCGAGGAAAGTTGTGACTTCTTCACCGATTTCCAAACTTGCTTTTTTATCAATATGAATAAGGTAGAAATTAGAAGGCTCGTAAATTGCTGTAAAAAGTCTTTTGAATTGATCAGGTAAACGATGCACCAAGATCAAATACGCAATGCTAATAGGCTTTATGGAAAAATCAATTTGCTCATTGCTTCCACCTATGTAAACATTTTTCATTTTATATTATTTTTAAAATTATGAATGTTTACAACTTATTTTATAAAGTATTAATAGACATTTTTATCAATATACGACAATTAAACAAGCATTCTATTATTAATATTTAATTGATTACATTCAATTATTGCTATAGAAAATAATATTTTGCTTATATTTTGGCACATTTTTATCAGATATTTAATTATTAAAAAATATTGACTTCAAAATAAAATGACCTATTTATCACGAATTTACCTAAAAGAAAATCACCCGAAAGAATTCCCTTTCGATCTTCCTGTTTTTGAAAATGGATTGGATTTAAAATTAAAAACCAACGTAACTTTCTTTGTTGGCGAAAATGGTACAGGGAAATCAACCTTAATGGAAAGTATTGCAGATAAATGTGATTTTAATCTATCTGGCGGCAACCGAAATCACAACTATGACTTCCACAAAACAGAAAATACACTATCTGATTTTCTTACTTTATCATGGAAAACAAAAATAAATCAGGGATTTTTTATGCGAGCCGAAAGTTTTTTCAACTTTGCAACCTATATCGATGAAGTCGCCGAAAGCGACGCTCGTATTTTGGATGCATATGGTGGAAAATCATTACACAAACAGTCTCATGGTGAGGCATTTTTAGCATTATTCCACAATCATTTTGACAAAGGTCTTTACATTTTAGATGAGCCTGAATCAGCTCTTTCACCACAGCGTCAGCTTGCATTATTATCCATAATTCATAAGTTAGAAAAAACTGGAAAAGCACAATTTATTATTGCAACCCACTCTCCTATTTTATTAAGTTATCCGAGTGCAACTATTTATTCTTTAGACAATAACCTTGAACCTATTCATTATAAAGATACCGAACATTATCAGATTACAAAAAACTTTCTTGATGCTCCGGAATTATATTTTCGACACTTATTCAATGACGATGATGATATTTAAGACAGAATTTTACTTGGCGAAAGTCCATATTGTTTTTTAAATACAAACGAAAAATGAGAAAGATCTTCAAAACCAAGATCTATATAAATATCTGATGCCATTTTTCCTTTTTCTAAAAGATAATGAGCTTCCTGAAGTCTCTTTTGAAGCAGCCATTTTCCGGGCGTGGCATTAAAAACTTTTTCAAAATCACGTTTAAAAGTTGCCAGACTTCTTCCTGTAAGGTAAGCGAAACGGTCTAGATTGACATTAAAGTGATAATTTTTATTCATAAAAGCTTCGATATTAATTTTACCTGGTTCATTAAAATCAAACAAAATATTTTTTAATTCCGGATCATATTGAAGCAATAAAATGAGCAATTCTTTTATTTTTAATTCTACCAAACGTTTATCCGAAAGCTGATCTGATAATTGATAAACCAACAAAGATTCCATGAAATTTTTCAACAAAACATTTTCGTTGATCAATAATAATGGCTGGCTCAATTGCTTTTTTTCGCAAGCCAAACCATATTCCAAGCTGAAATCCTTTAATATTTGCTGATCGAGATAAATTGATAGTGACTTGAAATCTCCATTAGCAGGAGGAATTTTCGTGAATTTTAATAATTGATTTCTTCTTAAAAAACGTATCGAACCATCAGTCGCTGAATAATCATTAATTCCGTCATTAAACGTCAGATCTCCCGCAATTTGATAGCTCAAAACATGATCGGAAACAAAATGTTCACCCTGCCTGCTCAACTGACTGTAGCAGGAATAAACAATATTTCCCAAATTTTCTCTTGTAGATTTCATCTAATACAAATATACTTAAAATCAACGATGAGGTTGCTGAAAATCAACGCAAACCCCATCATTGAAATGTTATTATTCTAAATTAATTCCTTTATGAGCTAAATATTGTTTTCCATATTCAGACTCAAAAATATTCACCGCTTCATCATGATCTGTTGAAACGGTAACATCCAGCCATTTTTCAAATTCTTCTTTTCTATTTTCGTCAGCCATTTTCAAAATAGCCGCAGCTTCACTACCCAAAACCAAATGAACAGGCGGATTCGGATGACCTACTAAATCAACCATCACTTTTGCAGCTTTCGCAGGATCTCCCATCGGAAGAAATTTCCCTGAAGTCAGATGCTCTTTTATCCCTCCAACAGTAGCTTCATAACCTTCAACATCTTTTGCAAAACTCATCGAAGCCCCAGCCCAATCGGTACGGAAACCTCCCGGCTCAACCGAAGTAACTTTTATTCCCAAAGTAGAAACTTCTTTATTTAAAGACTCAGAAAAACCACTAAGCCCGAATTTTGCAGCCTGATAAATGGAAAGTCCGGCATTTCCTACTCTTCCACCAACAGAACTTATCTGCAAGATACGTCCGGAACGTTGTTTACGCATATGCGGCAAGACTGCTCTTGTGACTTCAATGGGTGCAAAAAGATTAACTTCAAGCTGATTTCTCACTTGCTCACCAGTAAATGCTTCGGCCGCACCAGTGATTCCAAAACCCGCATTATTTACCAAAACATCAATTCTTCCGAAATGATTGATCGCTTCTTCAACCGTAGAATAAATCTGCTCTTTTACCTGTACATCCAACTGCAAAGTCAGCAACTGATCGGGATATTGTTCAGATAAATCTTTTAATTGTTCAGGGTTTCTTGCCGTTGCAACTACAAAATCTCCTTTTAATAATACTGCTTCAACAAGGCTTTTTCCTAAACCTTTTGAACTTCCTGTTATGAACCAAACATTTTTCATTGTATCTAATTTTATTGATACAAATTTCCATCAAATCAGAGCAACTCTAGTTTGTTAAAAAGCTCAATTATGCTTTGTTAAAAGAGTCATCCAAGAAAAAATAATCCACTTTAATAAAGTTTTAATAAATATTAATATGATCTAAAATTTCACTTCTAAGAATATTTTAAAACCATATTGCCCTGTTTTCAGCCTAAAAACTAAATCAACGCTACAGATAGATGAGACATCAAATTTATTTAATAATACAACCTTTGAAAATATTAAAATATAACCCACTGAAAACGAAAAGACTAAATCTCTGAACTATAAAATACGGATAGTCTACCCACAAAAAAGACTAAAAAAATGTTTTATCGTAAAGAATTTTATATATTTGCAGAATCTAACAATTAAAAAAATAATTTACTATGTCAGACATTGCATCAAGAGTAAAAGCTATCATCGCTGATAAGCTTGACGTTGAAGAAACAGAAGTAACTCCTGAAGCTAGCTTCACTAACGATTTAGGAGCTGACTCATTGGATACAGTTGAACTAATTATGGAATTTGAAAAAGAATTTAACATTCAAATCCCTGATGATCAAGCTGAAAAAATTACTACTGTAGGGCACGCTATCGCTTATATCGAAGAAGTAGTAAATAAATAATATTCTCTTCAACAAAAAGAAAATTTAAAAAGTTTATGGAATTAAAAAGAGTAGTTGTAACCGGTTTTGGCGCAATAACACCGATTGGAAATAATGCAAAAGAATACTGGGAAAATCTTCTTAAAGGTGAGAGCGGTGCTGCTCCGATTACTCTTTTTGATGCCACAAACTTCAAAACAAAGTTCGCTTGCGAAGTGAAAGGCTTCGATCCATTGCAACATTTCGATAAGAAAGAAGCAAAGAAAATGGACCGAAATACACAACTTGGAATGGTAGCTGCCAGAGAGGCAGTTGCACATTCTAGAATAATGGAAGACAATGTAGATAAAAACAGAGTCGGCGTAATTTGGGGTTCAGGAATCGGAGGTTTAGAGACTTTTGAAACAGAAGTTTTAGGTTGGGCAAATACGGATATTCCGAGATTTAACCCTTTCTTTATTCCTAAAATGATTGCGGACATTACTCCTGGACACATCTCTATTGAGTATGGTTTCCACGGACCGAATTACACTACTGTTTCTGCTTGTGCTTCATCTGCAAATGCCATTATTGATTCAAAAATGCTGATCCAATTAGGAAAAGCGGACGTGATTGTATGCGGAGGCTCAGAAGCTGCCGTTACAGCAAGTGGTGTTGGCGGATTTAATGCTATGATGGCTCTTTCAACAAGAAATGATGATCCAAAAACAGCTTCAAGACCTTTTGATAAAGACAGAGATGGATTTGTATTAGGTGAAGGGGCAGGAACTATTATCCTTGAAGAATATGAGCATGCGGTAAAACGTGGAGCAACAATCTATGCAGAATTGAAAGGTGGCGGTATGAGTGCAGATGCACATCACATGACGGCACCACATCCTGAAGGTTTAGGAGCTTATTTAGTAATGAAAAATTGCTTGGAAGATGCAGGACTAACTGCTGATGAAGTAGATCATATCAACATGCATGGTACATCTACTCCACTAGGAGACGTTGCAGAATCTAGCGCGATTTCAAAATTATTGGGTGAGCACGCTTACGACATTCAGATCAACTCTACAAAATCAATGACTGGTCACCTTTTGGGTGCTGCCGGAGTTATTGAGGCTATTGCTGTGTTAGGAACTATTATTCATGGTATCGTTCCTCCAACCATCAACCATTTTACTGATGATGAAAATATCGACAGCAGACTTAATTTTACATTTAACGAAGCCGCGAAGAAAGACGTAAAAGTAGCCATGAGTAATACTTTTGGATTTGGTGGGCACAATGCTTGCGTTCTATTTACGAAAATCTAAATTTACTGAATGGAGTTAAAGAAATACATTTCTAAATTCCTTCTCAAAAAAAGAAAAAAATTATCGGAAAGAGATTCTTTCCTTAGTACTCACTTGAACAAAGTGCTAGGTGCTGAGGTACAAAATGTTGCTCTTTACCGTGAAGCTTTTTCTTTGAAAAGTTCTTCTAAAAATCAAGACAGCAATTACGAAAGACTTGAATTTTTGGGAGATTCTGTTTTGGGTACAATTATTTCTTGTCATTTGTTTCAAGCTTATCCTCAGGCTAATGAAGGATATCTAACACAAATGAAATCTAAGATTGTTAATAGGAAAAATCTTAATAAATTAGGTGAAGACTTAAAACTTACAGACCTTTTGTTGAAACAAAATTCTGTAGCTTTAGGTGAAAATATCTCCGGAAATTTATTTGAAGCGTTAATCGGTGCTGTTTATCTGGACTTTCATTATGATACCTGTAAGAAGATCATCTTGGAAAGACTTTTAACACCATCCGAAATAAATAAGCTTGAAAATAAGATTGTAAGCTACAAAGGTCTTCTGCTCGAATGGAGCCAGAAGAAGAAATTGAATATAAAGTACGAAACTTGTGAGGAAATCCAGGTAAATAAAGCGATCATCTTCCGATGTCATGTTTGGCTTGGAGA